>Ga0153985_1000046_pt1 | contig 37984 bp, 38 predicted proteins | sample TSGA069MetaG_FD_104715 | JGI IMG/M metagenome (GOLD analysis project Ga0153985, IMG submission 104715) | Attine ant fungus gardens microbial communities from Georgia, USA - TSGA069 MetaG | ecosystem: Host-associated > Fungi > Mycelium > Unclassified | place: USA: Georgia, Alexander Wildlife...
TTGGAGTAAAATAATCCGTTGAAAAATTCATATCCGTGTAGTTCGTTCTTCAATCTTCACCTTCGCAGCCGCGGTTACACAATTGAACCAATACTGGCAACGAACTGGGGACGGGCTATTATTCCTCTGCTGCATTATTTTACACAAATGTCAGTATAACGGAAAAATGCAACCCGAGTCAAGTTCAGCAGTTGCTTTTTTGAAAAAAATGTGTTAATTGTTGGGTGCTGGCCAAAAACGATTACTTTTTTTCAAAAACAGCGAAACAATTGAATCAGAATTACGGAAGAAGTTTTTGCAAATTCTCTGAAAATTCACTACAATGGAAGGGGAAGAAGAGGTGAGTAAATGGAAGTATTGATTTTTCCAGCTCAACCGGCTATTGCAGAACCAATGGCTCGTTATATGAAAGATCTTTTTCCTTTTTGCGGCGTCAAAAAACCGCAGCGCGCATTGTTGGAACGGCCCTTTTTAAAGGAAAGTCTGACGTTGCCAATGCCGGAGTTGATCCAAGAGATTTTCCGCAACTACCGCAGGAAAGAGCGGGAGTATCAGTATTACGCGATCGATCTGGCACAAAAGAACATCAAACGATTTTCGCTGGAGGAGTTAGCGGTACTGCTTCCTTTATTAGGAGAGAAAAGTTGGTGGGACAGCATTGATGCGTGGCGTAAAGTCTTTTCTACGTGGGTGTTGGCGCATCCCAGTGAGATAGAAAAAGTTTTTGCTTTCTTCTATCAACAGGAGAACTTTTGGTATCGCCGTGTAGCGATCAACCTGCAGCTGATGTTCAAAGAAAAGACCGATACAGAATTATTGACCAAAGCGATCTTGGCGGATTTGACGACGGATGAGTTTTTTATCCAGAAGGCGATCGGCTGGGCATTGCGAGATTATAGTAAAGTAAACCAAGAATGGGTCAAACGTTTTATGGAACAACAGGCTTTAAGTAAGTTAGCCCTACGTGAGGGCAGCAAATACATATAAATGGAGAGAGATATTTTGGAAAGAAAATTAATCGCACTAGACATTGACGGGACCTTATTGAGCAGCCAAAGAGAACCTTTGGACAGCACGATAAAAGCGTTGAAGGCATTACGCGAGGCTGGACATTTAGTGACTATTGCGACGGGACGTTCCCGCTTATTAGCTGGTGGTGTGATTCATCAATTGGGATGCTCGAATTACATCATCTGTAATGGCTCTGCTGGATTTTTAGATCATGAGCAGGTTTATAAGCATACACTTGACCGTGAAGCCATGACTCGGATGATCGATTTTGCCAGTGAACGTAACATCGACATCATTCTCTTTGGCTTAGATTCCTTTGGACGCGTAACGAACTTCGATGGTGCGAAGGTCAGTAATGCGATGTCCTCCTTTGGACAGCAAGCTCCTGAGTACGATGCCGATTATTTCTCTCAGCATGAAGTGTATCAAGGCTGTGCCTTTTATGATCAGTCGATGGACAAAGAATTTGAAGCGGCCTTTCCAGAATTTCGTTTGGTTCGTTGGCATGAAAATAGTGTCGACATCATTCCAAATCCTGGGTCAAAAGCCCAAACGATTTTAGCATTAGCGAAAAAAGTTGGCATCAAACCAGAAAACATCGTCACTTTCGGCGATGGCAACAACGATATTGAAATGTTGAACCTGGCCGGCACGGGTATTGCGATGGGAAATGCTGCAAGCCATGTCAAAGAAGCTGCGAATATCGTAACGGATACAAATGACCAAGACGGTATTTACAAAGCGTTACGTCAACTGGAGTTGGTTCGTTAATCAAGTCTGTATAAAGAATCGGGAATCTTTTCCTGATTCTTTTTTTGTGCCGTTTAGAAAATAAAACAATCTAAAGAATAGTTGGTTGGATTCTCTATAGTTAGACTGTTGAATGTAGCGAAAAATCCATTTTTTCAACAGTTTGCAAAAAGAAATATAAAATAAAAGAATCGTGATTTTTAAACTGTCGAAGGAACAATTAAGAAATAGGCCTTGGTTTGTATGAATGCTTACAAAAAACAGCAAAAGAAAATGACAAATTAAATAGATATAAATATTATAAAATCTTTTTTTAACATTTTCATTTATTAATTCTATTTGTTTTTTTTACATTCGTCGATTTGTTCTTAATTTCTTTAACTGTGTTGACGAATTCGATATTCTCCGTTTATCATATAAGATATAAGTGTTTTTTTATCCACTTAAAAATAGGGTACATAGGAGGAGAAGGTATGAAAAAGTTTAGGGTGATCGGCGGGTTGATTTTGCTCAGCAGTTTATTAGTAACGATGACTGCTTGTTCAGGCGGCGGTGAAACAAAAAAAGCTGAGAAAAAAGAGAACACAGCACAAACATCAAAGGTCGAAATGAGTGTCGAAGGGGGAAGCTACATTATTCCTGATGGTGAAAAGGTCGATGATGAAACAGGCTTCTTGGCACTGGAGATCAAAGTCAAAAACAAGTCAAAGGACAAATTAGATGTTTCTTCCAATGATTTTGCTTTATACGATGAAGATGGAAAAAAAGTTTCTTCAGAGCACGTCTATGATTCCAACGATAACTTTAAAGTAATGAGCAGTGAAAGTTTATCCGAAGATAAGAGCTTTACGGAACCATTGGTATTTGAAGTGAAAAAAGATGGGGAATATGAGCTGCATTACAAGCCAACATATTATTCAGAAGATGAAAAAGATGAAGGTATTGAACTGAAACTTGATACTAAGAAATACAGCGATGATACCAAAGCTGTGCAAGCACTGGTGAGTCAATATGTAACAAAAGTCTTTTACGGTTCTGATGAAGTGAAGGATGAAGATAAGAAAGCAGCTGGGAAACTAGAATTAGCCAATGATGTTGAAGCAGAGCGTAAGACCTTCAAAGAAGACAGCGCCAATAGTTTGAAGGAAGAGTTCTCAGATTACGAACCTTCGACAGCTGAGCTGGAAAAAGTAATCACTCAGATTCAGCAGACCAATGCTGAAAAAGGCAAAGTAACTTACAGCTTTAAAGAATTCTTTCCAGAATCAGCAGTGATCTATGTTCGTCCTGAGATGGTATTCTTAGACGATGTCGATACCGAATCGATCACGGATAAATTTGTAGAAGAAAATAAAGGGAAATACACTGATTACACTAGTGTCCGTCGTGATGCTGAAAAATATTTATTGCAAGAATTACCAGGGAAAATTAATGAGGCACCGATCAACACGGATGACAACATGAATGGCGAAGGCTATCAAGTGAAGCTGGAGAAAAAAGACGGCAAATGGGAAATTAATTCGTCTAATGAAAGCCGAAACTACTATTTCAAATCATTGAAAGCGGCCTTCAGAGGCGGACTCAATGACTAAAAAGACTGGAATGCTGGCAACGATCGCGTTAGCAGCGCTGATTATTTTCGGATTTGTTGGCTATTCTAGTTATAAAAATAGCGAGGATGCAACGGTGGATCGCCTTGCGACTGCGTTACTTGAAAATGATGAGGCAGCAGTCAAGGGGTACATGCCGAGCTATTCAAATAAGAAAAAGATTACGAAAGATGCGCGAAACGTGTTTCAACAACAGCTGAAGAAGCTGAAAAAGAAGCAAGTCATCAAATTACTGAAAGACGAAGATAGTTTTTCGATTAAAAAGGGCGCTTCTTTTTTGAAACCAGCGCAAGTTTATCCAAATGCTCGTTTTTTTGTAATAGAGCTGCCTAAGGGCGCCGAGCTTCGAGCGACGCTTCAAGGACAGGATATTACTGGCGACTATGCGGAGCAATGGCAGAAATACACTTTCGGTCCCTTTTTACCTGGAAAATACCAAGTGGCTTATGAAACGGCGCATCCAAAATTTGGTTCAAAGCAGGAAAAAGAATCGCTTGACCTCAATGCAGAGGATCAGCAGTTGACGGTGAAGGAAAATAGTTTATATGAAGGCAATCAAAGATTTGAGAAGCATTTGCTGGCTTCTGCGGTCAACTACTTCGAATCTTTCAATAAAGGGGTTCGTGAAGATCTGAATGTCTCTCAGCTGGCGGCTTCTAAGCAGCACAAAGAAGAGATGGCGCTCAGCTTTGAGAGTTTGAAGCCCTATTTGAAAAGCTTTGATCAGCAATTTCAGACGATCAAGCTTGATTGTGATTCGATCTCAGTCAACTCTGGTCAGACAAAGGTTCAATTCGATTTATACATCGATCTTAAGCGTTCGATGCAATTAGTCGAGGAGATCGGGATCGACGAAGCGTTGTCTTCGGACAATAAAAATGCGATCGCGAGCCTTGTTTACGATGAGGATCAAGAAAAGTGGCTGGTGGATGATCTCGATTTCAACACCTATCAGCAAGACCCTGAGAAATGGGAGCACGTCCAAAGCTATCGTGCGGAAAGTGAACAGAAAGCGCATTGGAATAAAGACGAAGCAGCTGAGGTTGTTTAGCTGAGTTGTTTAAAAGGGAAGAACTGCGGGTGGATAGCTGCCCGCAGTTTTTTTGACATTAAAGGAAGTATAAAATTTTCGCATGAATAAATCGCTTAACAGCAATGATATCCATGTTCGGCTTCACGAACTGGCTTTTCTATGTAAGCTACGCATATTGCTAAATTACATTAAGCAGAACTAGCATATCGGTAATAAGACCAAAAACTGAGCGCTCGCGAAGCCTTTCTTATGGTCACAGCGTGAAGTCTGCGAGGGAAATATCTGGTCCCATAAATGTGTGAATAGGCTGTTTAGAGGAATCGTAGGGGAAACGAGGTCTTCTTTTCCTGCTTTTTAGAAAAATTCCTACCATTCAAGGAACCTGCTGATTATTAAATTGACGGCAGCAAGTCGAATGGAATCTTTTATTTTCAAGCAAAAACAACTATAATAGGACAAGATGCTTAACTAGAGAAGGGGAAAAAAAGTGCGCTTACTATTCATTGGAGATGTTGTTGGTTCGTTAGGTCGGCAAATGCTGAGTGATTATTTACCGCGATTGAAGAAAAAATACCATCCACAGTTGACGATCGTCAATGGCGAGAACGCGGCGGCAGGTCGCGGAATTACAGAAAAAATCTATAAAAAATTTTTACAAGATGGTGTCGATGTTGTTACGATGGGGAACCATACATGGGACAATAAGGCGATTTTTGAATTTATCTCTGACGCGAAGAAAATGATCCGGCCGGCAAACTTTCCAGAAGGCACACCGGGAAAAGGCCATTTGTATGTGAAGGTGAATGATTTAGAACTGGCGATTATCAACTTGCAAGGCCGTTCTTTTATGACGGATTTAGATGACCCATTCCGTATCGCGGATCAGCTAATTACGGAAGCTCGGAAATGCACCCCCTATATCTTTGTTGATTTTCATGGGGAAACAACGAGTGAAAAGCAGGCAATGGGCTGGTTTGCAGATGGTCGCGTCTCAGCGGTAGTTGGCACGCATACGCACGTTCAAACCAATGACGCGCGTATTTTGCCCAAAGGGACGGCTTATCTGACAGATGTCGGAATGACGGGACCCTATGACGGCATTTTGGGAATGAAGAAGGAACCGATCATTGAGAAGTTTCTGACGGCGCTGCCCCATCGTTTTGAAGTGATCGAGGAAGGCCGGACGTTGTTGTCCGCTTGTGTGATCGACATCGATAAAAATGGTCATGGACAAAAAATCGAAACGATCGTGATCAATGACGATCGTCCATTTAGAGAATAGAAGCAGAGGGATAACATGAATTTAGCAAATGAAGCCGCTGTCGAAGCGGCTTTATCTCATTTAACAGCATTATTAGGAAAAAATGAAGAGATCATCCGTTTCCAGCAGCTCCAAAAACGAGTAGAAGAAAACGAGACGCTGCAGGAATTAGAAGAAGAAATCAAAGCTGCACAAAAAGATGCGGTCCAATTCGCTCATTACGGCAAACCAGAAGCAGAACGCGAAGCGCTGAAGGAAGCCGATCGTCTGACCAAAGAATTCGATCAGCATCCGTTGGTGGTTGCCTACCGTGAACAGCTTTATGAAGCCAATGATATACTTCAGCATTTGACGACTATGATCCAAAAAGAAGTCAATGCCGCGATAGAAGCAGACGAGGCTTCAGAAGATTCAGCCAATTGATTTGGCGGATGTTTCAATCGTTAGTTTCGCTGGATGAACGAAATAATAGATAAAGATAAAAGAAACTAGGAGGAGCAGAATGCCTCAAAAAACAAAAAACACGCCAATGATGGAACAATACTTGGCGATCAAAGAACAATACAAGGACGCGTTTTTATTTTATCGTTTAGGAGATTTTTACGAGCTTTTTAACGAAGACGCGATCAAAGTGTCACAGCTATTGGAATTAACCCTGACCAGCCGGAACCGCAATGCAGACGACCCGATCCCAATGTGCGGCGTGCCGCATCACTCAGCCCAAGGCTATATTGACACCCTAGTCGAACAAGGATACAAGGTTGCTATCTGTGAGCAGATGGAGGACCCGAAAGAAGCCAAAGGGATGGTCAAACGCGAAGTCGTCCAATTGATCACACCTGGAACTTTGATGGAAGGCAAAGGCATCGAAGCTAAAGCCAATAACTTCTTGACCGCAGTCACACAAGTCAAAGACAAATTTGGTTTTGCCTATGTCGATCTTTCAACCGGCGAACTGAAAACAGCGCTGTTACATGATGAAGAAGCCGTAATGAATGAAGCGACCGCCCTGCAAACCAAAGAGATCGTCTTAGGCAGTGAGATCCCGGCAGGACTGCAGAAAAATCTAGCCGAACGTCTCGGCCTAGTCTTTTCGCACCAAGAAACAATCGAAGACAATGCGGAATTCAGTTTTTTAACCGCTGATATTACAGAGGAACTGGAAAAAGAAGCGACCGGGAAACTGTTGACGTACTTATCGGTCACTCAAAAACGTAGTTTAGGGCATATTCAAAAAGCTGAAGAATACCAGCCAGAGCACTTCTTGAAGCTGGATTATTTCTCAAAGACAAACTTGGAATTGACCCGTTCGATTCGAACAGGAAAAAAACAAGGAACACTTTTGTGGTTATTAGATGAAACAAAAACCGCGATGGGCGGACGCCTATTGAAACAATGGATTGATCGTCCGTTGATCCAAAAGCGTCAGATCAACGCTCGCCAAGCGATGGTTTCTTCTTTATTGAACGCTTATTTTGAACGGATGGATCTAAACGAAACTCTGACGAAGGTATATGATTTGGAACGTCTCGCTGGACGAGTTGCTTTTGGCAGTGTCAACGGCCGTGATTTGATCCAATTGAAAACCTCCTTGATGCAGGTTCCTCAGATTCGGCAGTTACTGACCGGGATCAATCAAGGGGAGTGGAACGATCTTTTAGTGGATATGGAACCGATGGATGATTTGGTGGCGTTGATCGAAAAAGCTATCAACGATGAAGCGCCGCTGCAAATCACCGAAGGAAATGTGATCAAAGACGGCTATAACGAACAACTGGATCAATACCGTGAAGCCATGACCAACGGTAAGACCTGGCTGGCGGAGCTGGAAGCGCGAGAACGTGCCGACACCGGGATCAAAACGCTGAAGGTCGGCTACAACCGGGTGTTTGGCTACTATATCGAGATCACCAAGTCGAACCTTGCTAACCTTGAAGAAGGCAAATACGAGCGGAAACAAACGCTAGCAAATGCGGAGCGTTTTATCACACCGGAATTGAAAAAATTAGAGACGTTGATTTTAGAAGCTGAAGAAAAATCAGTCGCCTTAGAATACACGCTCTTCCTAGAAGTCCGCAACGAAGTCAAAAAAGCCATTACGCGTTTGCAAAAATTAGCGAAAAGCTTGAGCGCGACGGATGTGCTGCAAAGCTTCGCGACAGTCAGTGAACGCTATCAATATGTCCAACCAACGATGGAAGTCGGTACCCATAATTTACAGATCTGTGAAGGCCGCCATCCAGTTGTAGAAAAAGTTCTTGGACACCAGGAGTATATTCCCAACAGTGTTCACATGAACCCTGATGAGTTGCTGCTGCTGATCACTGGACCGAACATGTCCGGTAAAAGTACGTATATGCGTCAATTAGCCTTGACCGTGATCATGGCGCAAATGGGCTGTTTTGTCCCTGCAGAAAGCGCCGCGCTGCCGATCTTTGATCAGATCTTTACTCGGATCGGTGCTAGTGATGACTTGATCGCCGGTCAATCGACCTTCATGGTGGAAATGATGGAGGCCAATCAGGCATTGCGTCATGCGACACCAAACAGCTTGATCCTATTCGATGAATTGGGCCGTGGAACAGCGACCTACGATGGCATGGCATTGGCTCAAGCAATCATCGAATATATCCATAAGAATGTTAAAGCCAAAACATTATTTTCAACGCACTATCATGAATTGACCGTCTTGGAAGAAAGTCTGCCGCAATTAAAAAATGTTCACGTTGGTGCCGTAGAGCAAAATGGCGAAGTTGTCTTCCTGCACAAATTGATGGATGGTCCTGCTGATAAAAGTTACGGGATTCATGTAGCGAAAATTGCCGGGATGCCGGCAGATCTGCTTTCACGAGCGGCGACGATTTTATCCTCCTTGGAGGCAGACGCGCCAGTACAGAAAAATACGGATATTGTTGAAGAAAACGAGCAGCTTTCGTTATTCAACGAGGTGTCCACTGCCGAACTTGGCGTGGTGGACAGTATTAAGAAAGCCAATCTACTTGAAATGAACCCGATGGAAGCATTAAACTTCCTATACGAATTACAAAAACGGATTTAACTTTTTAAGAAAGGACGGATAGGATGGGAAAAATCCAAGAATTATCCGAACGCTTAGCCAATCAGATCGCCGCGGGTGAAGTTGTCGAACGCCCGGCATCAGTCGTCAAAGAATTAGTCGAGAACGCCATTGACGCGAAAGCCACGCAAATCGATATTTTGATCGAAGAAGCCGGTTTGAAAAAAATTCAGATCGTGGATAACGGTGAGGGAATCAGCCAAGACGATGTCGAAAATGCCTTCAAGCGGCATGCTACCAGTAAAATTCACAATCGAGACGATCTGTTCCGGATTCGCACATTAGGATTCCGCGGTGAAGCCTTGCCGTCGATCGCGTCTGTTTCCGAGATGATTTTGGAGACAGCGACCGTTGATGAGTCACAAGGCTCTTATCTATTCTTAAAAGGCGGCAAGATCGAAGAGCAGCGTCCGACCTCATTGCGGACAGGAACGAAGATCACTGTTGAGAATCTATTTTTCAATACACCTGCTCGTTTAAAATATGTGAAATCACTGCAAACGGAACTGTCGAATGTTGGCGATATCGTCAACCGTATGGCATTGAGCCATCCTAATGTGGCCTTCCGATTGGTTCATGATGGGCATAAAATGCTGAGCACCAGCGGCAGCGGTGATTTGAAGCAGACGCTTGCCGGAATCTATGGTGTGGCAACCGCCAAAAAAATGCTGAAGGTCGAAGCGAAAGATTTGGACTTTACGCTGAATGGCTATGTGTCGCTGCCCGAGGTTACAAGAGCAAGCCGAAACTATTTATCAGTAATTATCAATGGCCGCTATATTAAAAATTATGCGTTGAACAAGGCGATCGTCCAAGGGTACCAGTCAAAATTAATGGTGGGACGATTTCCAATCGCGGTGCTTGAAATTACGATGGACCCGTTATTAGTCGATGTGAATGTCCATCCCACCAAGCAGGAAGTTCGTTTATCGAAGGAAAAAGAATTAATGGACCTGATCAGCAGCGGAATCGCTGAGAGCCTGCGCCAAATCAATTTGATTCCTGACGTCGGTGAGAATCCCAGCTTCAAACGCAAGGTCGAAAAGATCCAAACGGAACAATTGGATCTGCCATTAGAAGAGCAGCCGAAGAAGAAAAGTAATCTAAATTACGACCCGAAGACCGGTATTTTCTATGTTGAACCCAAAGAATCTGAACCAATTGAGCCGCAAGTTCCAATCCAAGAAGAGGTGCCTGAGGGATCACTTTCTGTGCCGCTAGATCAATCAACGGAGGAAAGAATTTCGATCGTGGAGGAAACACCTGAAGCCGTTCTAGAGACACCTGCAGAAGCGAGTCCTCCAGTTGAGGAAGAGGTCTATGAAGAAGCAGCTAGTGCCGATCACCCTGAGTTTGATCTAAGTACTCAATCAGGGGAAAAAGTGATCGAACAAGCCATTACGAAGTTGGAGAAAGAACGGCCTAAAGAACGATTCCCAATGTTAGAATATTTTGGTCAAATGCATGGAACGTACTTATTTGCCCAAAGCCAAGATGGGCTATACATTATTGATCAGCATGCAGCGCAGGAACGAATTAAATATGAATATTTCCGTGAAAAGATCGGGGATGTTTCTGATGATCTGCAAGAATTATTAGTGCCTTTTGTATTGGATTATCCTAGCAATGATGCGATCAAGCTGAAGGAAAAAACAGAATTGCTGCAGGAAGTTGGCATCTATCTGGAAGAATTTGGTCCAAACAGTTTCATCGTACGGGCACATCCAACTTGGTATCCAGCAGGACAAGAAGAAAGCATCATTCGCGAAATGATCGATATGCTGTTGATCACAGGTTCAGTTAGTGTTAAAAAGTTCCGTGAAGCGACCGCCATCATGATGAGCTGCAAACGTTCTATCAAAGCGAATCATCATTTGAATGAGGCTCAAGCACGGGTGTTGTTAACAGACCTGGCCCAATGCGAGAATCCCTTCAACTGTCCTCATGGCCGACCTGTATTGATTCACTTTAACAACGGTGATATGGAACGCATGTTTAAACGAATCCAAGACCCGCATTAGCCAAAAAGGGAGCACAAACAAATGACAGTTATTTTAGCGTCACAGTCACCAAGACGGCAAGAATTATTACGTTGGCTGATTGCTGATTTCGATGTTCAGCCTGCGGATATTGACGAAGAAGTCAAAGACCAGTACGCACCGACAGAGTATGTGATGGAGATGGCTCGACAAAAAGCAGCGGTAGTTGCCGACGAACACCCAGAAGCATTGGTGATCGCTAGTGATACCGTCGTCGTGCTGGATGAACAAATCTTAGGTAAACCCAAAAGCCGTGACGAAGGATTTGGTATGCTGAAAAGAATGAGCGGCGGCAGTCATTTGGTTTATACCTCCGTCGTAATTCGACAAGGCGGACAATCAGCAGAAAAACTAACTTCGGCCACAGTAACCTTCTATCCTTTGACCGCTGAAGAGATCAACCGCTACCTCGACAGCGACGATTACAAAGATAAAGCTGGCGCATACGGTATTCAAAACGGCGCAGGTGTCTTCGTTGAAAAAATCGCAGGTGATTATTACAGCATCGTCGGATTTCCAGTAGGGACGGTAAATCAGATGTTGAAAGAATTTGAGTATTAAAACTATTAAATCGGTGGGCTTCGGCTCATCGATTTTTTTGTTAGAGCTAGCAACTGCACACTTAGAGCAGCGGTTTTTAGTAAGATACAGTAGAAAATAGGATCGTTCATGAGCATATTCTTCGTATCTCTCCCTGATCGGGTGTATGCTCGGCGTGTTCAAAGGATGCTTGAAAGAGGGGAAGAATGATGGAACAAGAAGAGCTGAAAAAGAAACTTTCACCGATGGAATACGCAGTGACACAGGAAAACGCGACTGAACGTCCATTTTCAGGAAAATATGATGACTTTTATCAAAAAGGGATTTATGTTGATGTCGTCAGCGGCGAACCGCTGTTTTCTTCTAGTGATAAATACGATGCTGGCTGCGGTTGGCCGGCCTTTAGTCGGCCGATTGAAAAGCGCGGTGTCGCAGAGAAAGCTGATTTTTCTCATGGCATGCATCGAGTAGAGATTCGTAGTAAAGAGGCAGATTCTCACCTCGGACATGTATTTAATGACGGCCCGCAAGATCAAGGCGGTTTACGCTATTGCATCAATTCCGCAGCGTTGCGTTTTATCCCGATTGAAGAAATGGACGAATCAGGGTATGGAGAATATAAAAGTCTTGTGAAGTAAGATGTGCTGATTTTGGCACATCTTTTTCTTTTCATAAAATGCGTGAAATTTCGACAAAACTTGGAGAGGAAACACCCATTTTTTCGCTATACTAGAAATATCTTATTTTTAGAAAAGGCGATAGTAGTGAAGATGTTTAAGGAATTAAGTTTGTTATTACTCTATTCAATTGTTGGAGAAGGCGTGCGGATTTTTTTTCATATACCAGTTCCGGGAAGTATTATCGGTATTTTACTTTTGTTTATTTCTTTCCAAACCAAGCTTTTGAAACCGACGGCAATTGAAGATACAGCAAATTTTTTGTTGAATCATTTAACGATTTTATTTGTACCGGCAGGTGTCGGCTTGATGCAATATTATGGAGTAATCAAATATACTTGGCCAATTCTTCTTGGTGAGGTTGTGGTCTGTTCGTTAGTGTCACTTGTGGCAGTTGGAAAAACGGCGGAATTTGTCGAGAAAATCAGCATGAAGAGTCGTGAAGAAAAAGCGCGTTTGGCTGAAAAGGTTGAAAAGATGAGAGGTGAAGCGGATGATCTCAGCGCTGGCGAATAATCCGCTTTTTGGTCTAGCCCTCACTTTACTAATTTACACATTGATGGAAAAGGTGTTGAGTAAAATCAATATTCCCTTTATCAACCCTTTGATTGCAAGTGTGGTCATTATCATCGTCTTGCTGAAATTCAGTGGAATCAGCTACAAGGATTACAATATAGGCGGTAATTTATTCACGATGATGATTACACCTGCGACTGTAGCACTAGCTTTACCGTTGTATCAAAATTTTGATAAGCTGAAGAAATATTTCTTGCCAGTTATTCTAGGAACGCTAGTGGGCGTTGTTCTTAATTGCTTATTAAGCGTTGGAATCGGCCGATTATTTTCATTGAACAAAGGGATTATTGTTTCCTTATTGCCGAAATCGGTGACGACAGCGATCTCTGTTGACCTCTCCAGTCAGATGGGCGGAATTTCACCAGTCACCTTAGCAATCGTTGTCTCTACAGGAATTTTTGGTGCTTTAGTGGGGTCGAAGGTCTTCCAGCTTTTCAATATCCAAAGCCCTGTTGCCAAAGGTATTGCATTAGGCAGTACCTCCCATGCGATTGGCACTGGCCGTGCGATTGAGATCGGCGAACTGGAAGGCATTTTAGCTGGCCTGTGTATTTGTGTCAATGGGATAGCGACGGTAGCGTTATTACCGATTTTGTTTCTCTTGTTCGAAGGTCTTTAGTAACGGCTCCTTGCGCTCTTTTGCTAAAATAGAGTGCGAAGGAGTTTTTTTATGTATATCAAAGCGCTGGAACTGCAAAATTACGAAAAAGATATTTATTTTAGTGTTCGTCTAATGGAGTTATTGAATGATGGAGCAACCCATAAAAAAAGCGATTTAGCTGAAGCGGTAGGCTTGGATGCTCGGAGTGTGCAGCGATTGTTGGAAGAGTTAAGTAAGAACTATCGGCGATTCACTGAAGCGGAGCTCTCTTTATTTGAAAAAGAAGGCAATAATTATCGTCTGCTGATCGCAAATCAAATTATGGAGCAAAATCAGTTCTTGGTTGATCTGATCCGCCACTCGTTATCCTATCGCTTGCTAAATTTATTGGTCGCTGGAAAAGCGCGTACGGTCAAGGAACTAAGTGACAAGCTTTTTCGCAGTGAGTCCACGATTCGCCGTAAATTGAAAGAGCTGCGTAGCGAACTGGAGCCATTGCAGTTAACGATCGAACGGGGAGAGGTTCTTTTTCAAGCGTCAGAATCAGTCGTGCGGATGTATTTGTCCGTCTATTATTGGCGTTTGTTTCGAGGCAAGGATTGGCCATTCGCTCCTTTGCAACATGACTTAGTTGGAGAAATCAGCACTGGAATCCAACGATTTTTCCAAGTTGCTTTGAATCCTATTAAAGAGCAACGTTTGGAATATTTGGTAGCGGCTCATTTATTGCGAGAAGTTCAACATTATTCGTTAGAAAAAAACTCAGCAAGTCAAAAGACACTAGCCAATGATCCGCTTTTCAAAGCGTTTTATCGTCAGCTAAAACCGGTTCTACCAGCATATTTTCATAAATCAGAATCCGTGGGTAACCTATTTTTAAATTTGTTGACACGAGAAGAATACTATCATGTACCTGCTATCACGAATAAAATTCATCATTTGCTAGCAAAGAAACCCTTCGTAGTAATGGATGAAATGGATGAGATGTATCAGCTTTTAGAAAAGAAGATCAATGATCCCATTACATGGAAAAAATTCCAAGCCTTGCAGGCGGAAAATTATTTGATCAGCGGGCATTTGTACCACCGTCTATTTCCGGTGATCCGATTTAACATCAATGGCAGAGCATTTTGGACGAATATCACTCAGCAACAGCCGCAGCTAGTCGCTTTTGTGACTGAAATGTTGTTGGATCATGGAGGCAGCGAATCGATTTTATTTGGCCGCTATCTATCGGTGCTGCGTCTTCTGCCGGAGCTAACTGTTCAACCCGTCTTACGAATCTTTTTGCAAACGGATTTGCCTGAGTTTGAAGAGACAATTTTAAAGAAAGATTTACGGCGTTTTTTATCGAATGATTTTCAAGTTGTTTTTGTTGAGAAATTGGAAAGCAGTGATCTTTGTCTGACAACGAGTCTGCTCTATGAGGATGATGAGATACCAACATTGGCGATTACGCAGGAATTACGGATGTCAGATTATTTTGCTTTATTACAGTTATTGCAAGGATTCGGCGGTAAGAGTTTTTAACCGCCGCTTTTTGTGCTAGAATAATGAGAACATATGTGCAGAAATGCCAACTCAACGTGCTGTAGTTTTGATTCGATCATCTGGCATCAAAGTAGATTGAATTGTCTAGTTGAGTGGTAAAGAAGTACTGTATATTACCTATCAAGAGAGGAACAATTATGTACGAATATATTACAGGTCGTTTGACCTTCATCAGCCCTAGTTATGTAGTGCTGGATGTGAATGGCATCGGCTATCAAATCGCGTTAGGGAATCCCTATCGTTACAGTAGTAAAATGGAGCAGTCCGTAACGATTTATGTTCAGCAGATCATTCGCGAAGATGCTCATTTATTATATGGATTTGAAACTTTGGCGGAAAAAGAACTATTTCTGCGTTTGCTTTCAGTTTCTGGGATCGGACCTAAAAGCGGGTTAGCAATCATGGCGAACGATGATCATCAAGGCTTGATCCAAGCGATCGAAGCCGGTGATGTGACCTATCTGACGAAATTTCCAGGAGTTGGCAAGAAGACAGCGCAGCAAATGGTCTTAGACCTAAAAGGCAAGTTGACTGAGCTAGTCGAGGACCCAATGTCCTTGTTCTATGAAGGCAATGACGACACAGCTCTAGCCGAGGCGATGGAAGCTTTGCAGGCGTTGGGCTACAGTCCAAAGGAGATCAAAAAAGTCGAAAAAGCGCTGGAGAAAGAAACGCTGCAAAATACCGACGATTACTTGCGGGCAGCACTGAAATTAATGATGAAGAAATAAGGGGGCGACATAGATGGATGAAGAACGTTTGCTATCACCCGATGCGGATGATGGTGATAAAAGCTTAGAAAAATCACTGCGTCCTCGTTATCTTGCACAATATATCGGTCAGGACAAGGTCAAGCAAGAACTGTCGATCTATATTGAAGCGGCCAAAAATCGTCAAGAAGCGTTGGATCATGTTCTGTTATATGGACCTCCAGGCTTAGGGAAAACAACAATGGCGATGGTGATCGCAAATGAGATGGAAGTTCAGATTCGTTCTACCAGCGGGCCAGCCATTGAACGTCCGGGTGATCTAGTAGCAATTTTGAATGAGTTAGAACCTGGCGATGTGTTGTTTATCGATGAGATCCATCGTTTGCCGCGAGTGGCGGAAGAAACGCTGTATTCCGCGATGGAAGATTATTATGTAGATATCATGGTTGGACAGGGACCAACCGCGCATCCGGTTCATTTTCCATTGCCGCCCTTCACTTTGATTGGGGCGACGACACGAGCAGGAATGCTGTCTGCACCTTTGCGTGATCGTTTTGGGATCATATCCCATATGGAATATTATGAGGAACACGATTTACGTGAGATCGTGCTGCGTTCGGCGGATATTTTTGCTACCGAAATCGTCGAAGAAGGTGCGGTCGAAATTGCCCGCCGTTCGCGAGGAACGCCGCGAATCGCCAATCGTTTGTTGAAGCGAATTCGCGATTACGCTCAAGTTCAGTCTGATGGTGTGATCAATCGGAAAATTGCGGATCAGGCTTTGGGGTTATTGCAAGTCGATGGTGCAGGACTAGACCACATTGATCAAAAATTATTAAAAACGATGATCGAGTTGTATCATGGCGGTCCGATTGGACTTAGTACGTTAGCTGTGAATATCGGCGAAGAACGTGAAACGGTGGAAGACATGTACGAACCGTATCTGATCCAAAAAGGATTTATCAAACGAACACCGCGGGGCCGCATGGCGACGCCGTTAGCTTATGAACATTTCAATTATCCTTATCAAACATAGAAGGTGAAAAAATGGCGGAAGGAAAAGCGACCAAAGAAACATTTGTGCAAGCGTTAGTTGCATTGTGCCAAGAAAAAAACTATGACAAAATCACTGTTCAAGATATCAGTCAAAAGGCCAGCTTGAACCGCCAAACATTTTATTATCACTTTAAGGACAAGAACGATCTGCTCCATTACGCGTATTATCATCGCGGGCTGCAGTACCTAGTCTCTGATGAATTGGCGCTGACCAATTGGGAAGAATCCGTCCTGAAAATGTTGAAAGAGATGCAGATCTGTCATCGATTCTATTTGAATACGGTGACCGCGACACCCAAAGTACTAACAAAAGAGTTCAATGAGCTAGCGCAGCGACTATTTGTCCGATTATTTGATGAGGTCGATCAAGAAGGGGCGCTTTCTCAGACAGATAAAGAATTTTACGCTCGCTTTTTAGCACATGGCTGCGGCGGGATATTGATCGATTGGCTTTTAGCTGGAGCTGATCAACCGCCGATCACAATTGCGGCGCAATTATTTCGTTTTGCCAAGGACATCGAATTTTTTGCTTATCGCTTATATGAAAAAGACTGGAGCGAGCGTTAAGCCCAATCCAGTCCATTTACGATATGTTTGATGGGTTCGTGTTTTTCGATGGCAATCGCGTTTTTCGCGACGATCTCTGCCATTTGATCTCGAGCTTCCACACTGGCATTACCGATATGCGGTGTTAAGATGACATTGGCTAACGCCTTCAAGCCGTCCGTTACGCTTGGCTCGAACTCATAAACATCCAAAGCGGCACCCGCAATTTCTTTGTCTTTTAATGCTTGTAGCAAAGCTTCTTCATCAATCAACGGACCGCGGGACGCGTTGATCAGAAAGGCACTGTCTTTCATTTGTTTAAAGCGCTCGCTCGTTAATAGATGATGTGTTGCTTCAGACAAGGGGGCGTGTAAGGTCAAAATATCGGCCTGCTGAATCACTTCCTCTTGTGAATAGTAGGTTGCCTGTAATTTTTCTTCTAGTTCAGGAGTTAAGGGATGACGCTGGTTATAAATGATTTTCATACCAAAAGCGCGCATCATTTGTGCTAAGGCTTGGCCAATCTGTCCCATACCGATGATTCCTAAGGTTTTGTCTTTTAATTCGTGACCTAAGAAAAACAAAGGTGCCCAGCCGTCAAACCCTTTGCCGTGCATCAAACGGTCGCCTTCAACGATTCGGCGAGATAAGCCGATGATTAAACCAGCGGTCAATTCTGCCGTTGCATTGGTTGAGACTACCGGGGTATTCGTTACATAAATTTTCCGCTCTTTTGCATAAGCGGTATCAATATTGTTGAAGCCGGCACCAAAGTTTGCGATCAGTTTCAGCTTTGGCGCGGCATCAATGACTTCCCGATCCACTTGGGTAGAAAGCGGACAAATCAACACGTCGCAATCAGCAACGTTTTTGATCAACTCTTTTTTTGAAATTACCCCGCTGCCTTCATAAACCTTATATTTAAGTGCTTCTTTTTTTAATAGTTTTGTGCCAAGCTCAGGTAGTTTGGCGGAAAGATAAATTTTACTCATTTACGATCCCTCGTTTCATTTCGATAAATTGACTATAGCACAGGAGGAATGACATGAAAAAGATTCTATTTGTTTGTATGGGAAATATTTGCCGTTCACCGATGGCGGAAGCCATTTTCCGTGATGCCTTTCAAAAAAATCAAGAGGATCAATTCCAAGTTGATTCGGCGGCGACTAGTCGTTGGGAAGTTGGGAATCCGCCCCATCAGGGTACGCAGAAAATATTAGCACAGCACCATATCTCTGCTAAAGGGATGCAGGCGCGTCAAGTGACCGCTGCTGATTTTTATACCGCTGACTACATCATTGGGATGGATCAAGAAAATGTTTATGATCTAGAGTCAATGGCACCGGAAGGCACAGAAGACAAAATATATTTATATTTGGATCGAGTGTCTGGGTATGCCGGTGAAAGTATTCCTGACCCATGGTATACAGGAAATTTTGAAGAAACCTATGATTTAATTCAAAAAGGTTTAAACGAATGGTTAACTTTTTTTGAATTGGACTAGATTCCTTGTTTTTTCCTCAAAATTTAAGTAAAATCATACTACATAACCATGCTCTTGATAGGAGGAAGCTGAATGACTAAAAACGAGAAGCCTAAAAAGAATTTAATCAAGCTGTTTTCGAATTCGTCGTACCGTTTCATCTCGGATTTTTTGAATGATTCTGCTGAAAAACGAGCCCAAGAGCAAGCCAACGAGAACATTTTTCTCAAACTGAAGATGGCAGCTCTGCAAAATAGTTTAGTAGTCATTCAAGTTCAAGACGAAAAAGACGAAGAAAAATTTCAAACGATCTCAGGCTGGTTGCCTAAAGTAGTGACGAATGAATCCATCGTTATTCGAACACAAGATAATCAATTGATGATGCTGACGATTGATCGGATCAAAAAAGTAACAACTTTGTCACCAAGCGGAGATCAAGAAAGCATTTCGCGTTAAAAGTATTTTATACCTTTACGAGCGAACAGACATCTGTTATACTCTGGGGGTACTAAAAAATAGAATAATACTGTCGCAAAGGGGAGCCTTCGGGCTGAGATTGAGATGACTCTAAACCCTAGTACCTGTTTCGGTTATTCGAGCGTAGGAATTGTGATGAAGTAATGATTGTTACTTCTCCTTTGTGGACTGTATGTTCAAAAGGAGGAGTTTTTTTATGTATAAGACAAGAATTTTAGTGGAAGGCACAGTGGTGGCGGCTTTGGCGCTGGTATTAACTTTCATACCAACGACTATTGGCAGCAGCTTTACGATTTCGTTGGGAATGATTCCGATGACGCTATTTGCTTTACGCAGAGGAGTGAAACCCGCAATAATGTCGGCATTTATTTGGGGAATCTTGCATTTTCCAGCAAGCCAGGTGGTTTATCTGAGTGTTGTTCAAGTGTTGATAGAGTATCCGATCGCTTTTACGTTTGCCGGTTTTGCTGGATTATACGCAAAGAAGGTTCAACAAAGTTTAGCTGATCAAGATATGTGGAATGTTCGAAAGAATATTATTCTAGGTACTTTTGTTGGCACGGGGGCAAGATTCTTCTGGCATTTTATCGCAGGGGTTGTTTTCTGGGGCAGCTATGCGTTGTGGGGGATGAATCCGTGGATATTCTCGCTTGTTATGAATGGCATCAGCGGCTTAGCGACAGCAGTCGTAACTGCGATTGTTGCGGTTTTAGTTGCAGAAAAGGCACCGCAATTATATCTGCCTAAAGATGGCAATTTGGTTCGAAAACAAAGCCAACAACAATAATAAAAAAGCAGTTGTCCGTTTTTCAGGACAACTGCTTTTTTAGTCATTATTAGCGGAATGAGAAGACAGGGTCATCATTTTGAACGTCCAGTGACCATACTTGCTTGGACGTATCATAGGTAATCTCTGCGATCTGCTGTTCCTTTTTGTAATTCTTCGGACTGCGACGCCAACCCTTTTCATCAGATAAAAAGATTGGGATATGGTAAATTTTATTTTTCAATTCAGACATGTCGAGGCAGAAAATGGCGCCCTCTTGCAAGATTGGATATAATTCCTTCAACAGTTCCCCATCTAATGGAGCGACAGAAGACCCCTTGCGGAAAAATGAGCGGCGATCATTGACTTTCTCCAATACGATCCGTGTTAGTTTGCTTGCAAGGATTCGGTAAAATTCGTCTAAATAGCGGTAATAGACACGCATAGTTTCGTTGCCTAAATTGAAATAAACAAAATTATTTTGCAGCTTATAAAAAAAGGGTGAATGCAGATGTGTCCGCATGTGCCCAAAATATAGCAATTCTGAGATTTCTAATGGCGTCAGCTCTTTCAACATCGCCAGATCATTAAAATCGATCCACTTGGTTCCTTTTGAATGAGTAAAAACTTTGTTGCCGAAGAATTGTTGGACTTGTTCCGGACTATTAACGATTTTCAAACCTGTGTGTGGCTCGTATTCACCAGCTTCTGCTACAGGGTCTAGCAATAACAAATGTTTAGGCTGATGGACGATACCGTCGACAAAATCGTTGGGTGAAAAACCTTTTGATAGCACAGCATTACTTGTGGAATCAATATATGCAAATAACGTATCTGGCACAAATGTTCACCCTTTCTAATAGTCGTCACAATCATTTTAACCCAATAATAAAAAAAAAGCTCGTATCTTTTATTTTAAAATTAGATTACAAATCCCTTAAAACTTGCAACATTGGAGCGCCTTTTTAACAATTAAAATCATTTTAATAAATAACAATACTCTAATGTATTTTTTTCTTTTTTTAATTTTTTCTCTAGTAAGTGAAAGTAGTATCACAGAATTGAATGGAGTATGATATGATTAGCTGGAGAATGCGGGAGGATCGAGATGAAGAAAAAAAGAAATTGGCTGATAAATATTTTTCTTTTCTTACTACTGTTAGTAGGGTTAGCTTTGATTTTCAACAATCAAATCAAATACTTTTTGATGCAATATAACGGTGAGCGTTACGCCGTAGCGAAGATGGATAAAACCGAGATCGATAAAAATATGCAAAAAGAGGCCTCGTTTGATTTTGACGCGGTGCAGCCGGCAAGTACTGAAGCGGTGTTGCAAGCACAATTAAACAATAAACGATTACCTGTTATCGGTGGAATAGCGATTCCTTCTGTCGAGATCAATTTACCAATCTTCAAAGGTTTGTCTAATGAAGTGCTTCTGTATGGTGCTGGGACATTATCACCGGACCAGAAGATGGGTGAAGGCAACTATGCGTTAGCGAGTCATCGTGCAGACCGTCCAGGACTTTTGTTTACGCCGCTTGAAAGCGTAAAGGAAGGCGATCTGATCTATTTAACAGATTTGCACAATATTTACACCTACAAAACGACGCTTAAAGTTCGTGTGCAGCCGACGGAAGTAAAATATTTGGATGTTCAACCAGATAAACAACAGCTTACATTGATAACTTGTGGTGAAATCGAAGGTGTGACACGGATCATCGTTCAAGGCGATCTTATAGCTATGACCTCGGTCAATAATGCCACTGATCCGATGCGCAAAGCCTTTGAAATGGAACAGCGAACATACTAAAGCGATTTTTATTCAAAAAACTTCAAGGTCTGCCTTGAAGTTTTTTGTTGTCGGGAAATTTCTGCTATACTGAAACAAACATGCTGAATTTATTACGTAATAAAAATGGGAGGAAGCGATGGAGCTAAAACGAATTTATAGATCCGATTTGTTAGCCGCTTGGGATAAATTTCAACAGTCACATTTGCTTTTTCCATTTTATGATTCTCATGGTCAAGCGCGTTTGGAATTTTTAGCGTCCGTCAAAAGAGGACACGGTTATTGGATCCAACGAAATTCACAATGGCTGCTGGTAGATAAAATTGATGAAGACGATACATGGCAGATCAATAATATATTGATCTCAACGGATCTTGGCTGGCGGACAGCCTTTTTATTATTAGAAAATGCAGCCAGACAAACATTTAAGCGAGCACTGTACTTCAAGCTTGAAGCCAATTTGATTTTGCAGCAATGGTTAACTTCGCAAGGATACCAATTGCTAGATGGTGTCTGGCAAAAAGAGTTGATCTATCATACCGGATTGGTTCTGGGAGGCGGTGGCGCTCGCGGGGCATATCAAATTGGCGTTTGGAAAGCTTTGCTGGAAGAAAATATTCAATTTGAAGTCATTACTGGAACTTCGGTCGGCGGCTTGAATGGTGCTTTGATCGCACAAGGTGATTACGATCAGGCGTTGGCATTGTGGGAAGAAATTGAGACAAATAAAGTTTTAGATATTACGTTCAAAGAAGTTGAGGTGCTGGATTTTGCAGCACAAGTTGATCAGCTTCGAACTTTTCTTCGAACGTCTTTGCAGCAGAGGGGAATTTCTTCTGAGCCTCTCAGACGATTGTTGGAAGAGCGACTGGAAGCGCAAAAAATTCATTCTGGTTATCCTTTTTATGTTGTTACGACAAAGGTTCCGGCCTTCCAAGAAATTGTGGTGCCGATTCATAAATGTCCAGAAGATGAGATTATTGACTGGTTGCTGGCATCATCGGCTTTCTTTCCTATGATGGCGATGGCGAAAATCAAGAACGAGCTTTATGTCGATGGCGGGTATCGGAATAATTTACCTGTGGATATTGCCCTACGCACGGGAATAACTGAATTGATTGTAGTGGACGTCCATGGTCCTGGATTGGATAAAAAGTATCGATTACCAGACGAAATTTCTGAGTTAGTATTAGCGAGTCCTTGGAGTTTAGGGGATTTATTGCTATTCCAAAGCGCTCGCTCATCTGGAAATATCGATCTGGGCTATTTAGAGACTAAACGAGCATTAGGAGAATTGCAGGGGTATCGTTACTTTTTCAGCTGTCATGCTGACTTTGAAGCTATAACCAAAGACTTTTTCCGTTACCTTAAAAGCAAACTCATAGTTGATATGACATCTCTTTATCCAGAACTGCAAAAATTTTTTCGTCAAAGTGTGCCAATAGAGAGGATGAGTTTAGCGTTCTTAGAGTTTTTTGCTTACTGGGTGAAAGTCTCACCAGTGGGGATTTTTACGCCAGAAGAGTTTGTTGAAACGATCTTAAAACAGTTTGAAATGCCGATCAAATTAAACGCAAATTTTTCGGTTCAAGAACAAATTGAGGATTTCATTGAGAATCATAATGTTTTTTCAGATTATTATCAGGTTTTACAAATTTATCAGCTGGAAGGGTCCTTGGAGACTATTTATCGTCGTTGGCCAATCCCGACCCTGTTGGCACTTTTTTTTAGATATATACGTAAGGAGTACTAAAATAGATTCTAGTAGCAATTAGGAGGAACTGCAATGGCAGAATTTAATTATGAAATCGTAGAAGAAATCGCCGTCTTATCAGAAAATCCGAAAGGCTGGCGCAAGGAATTGAACTTAGTCAGCTGGAATGAACGGCCGCCGAAGTTTGATTTGCGAGACTGGGCACCAGAGCATGAAAAAATGGGCAAAGGCGTTACTTTGAGCAATGAAGAATTTGCCGCGTTGAAAGAAACATTGAAGAATATGTAGTGAGTGATTTTTTCAAAAGAAGGGAACAAACCAAATGAAAAGTATGACAGGCTATGGTCAGGCGTTTCAAGCGAGTGAGACGTATGAACTGAATATCGAGTTAAAAAGCGTCAATAATCGTTTTTTAGACTTGCAGATCCGAATGCCGAAAGAATTGAATCCTTTTGAAGCGTTGATTCGCAAGATTGCGAAAGAGAAGATTCAACGTGGTCGAGTGGACGTGTTCATCAATTTAACCCCTTTAAAAAGCGGCAACAAAAAAGTTTCTGTTGATTGGGAGTTATTGCAGCAATTGGTCATGGAGCTGCAAAACGGAGGGAAAGAACATTTTGGTATTGTAGATTTTCCTGCAGAGCAGGTTCTGGTCAAAGCAATGGAACAATCGGATTTTGTAACGCTAGTTGATCAACCAACTGAAAAAGATACATTAGAAGGATTGGTTCAAGCAGTAGCGACCGAAGCGTTCACGCAATTAGCAGTCAGCCGTGAACATGAAGGAGCTGGGATTCAAAAAATACTGAAAGAATATGGCAGCAATGTTCGAACTCTTGTAACTGAATTGAAGAGTTTTGTGACCGAGTATGAGGCAGACTTCCAACAGCGTTACCAAGCAAAGTTAGAGGAGTACTTAGGAAATACTGTTGATCGGGATCGCTTGCTGACGGAATTAGCGATTTTGTTGGAACGCGGAGATATCCATGAAGAACTGGATCGTCTGACTATCCATTTGGAGAAATTGGCGCAACTCTTGGAAACAACTGAGCCTGTTGGCCGCGAGCTGGATTTCTTATTACAGGAAATGAATCGAGAAGTCAACACGATTGGTTCCAAATCAAGCCCAATCCAGATCAAGGATATCGTTGTCCAATTAAAAACGATCCTAGAAAAAATTCGCGAACAAATTCAAAATGTCGAATAAATTAGGTGGGATTTCCTAAGAAATAGAAGCTTAGGTAATTATACCTCTTGAAATATTCACAAAAAAAGTGCACAATAGGCGTTAGCTAAAAAGAGCATGAAAGGGCGTTAGTATGTCTGAACGAGGACTGTTGATTGTATTGTCGGGACCTTCCGGAGTTGGAAAAGGAACGGTCAGAAAAGCCATTTTTGAAAGAGACGATAATGAGTTCCAATACTCTGTCTCAATGACCACTCGTTCGATGCGAGCTGGCGAAGTTGAAGGCGTCGATTATTATTTCCGTACCAAAGAAGAATTTGAAGCAATGATCGAAGCAGGCGAAATGTTGGAGTATGCTGAATACGTTGGAAATTATTATGGTACCCCTTTGACTTATGTGAATAAAACATTGGATGAAGGGAAAGATGTTTTTTTAGAGATCGAAGTCCAAGGCGCTCAACAAGTAAAAGAAAAAGTGCCTGATGGAGTCTTTATTTTTCTGACACCACCGGATCTCGCTGAATTAAAAGCACGGATCGTTGGTCGAGGTACCGATAGCCCTGAAGTGATTGAAGAACGAATGCGCGTTGCGCGCCAAGAAATCGAAATGATGGCTCTTTATGATTATGCTGTCGTTAATGATCAAGTACCAAAAGCTGTCGATCGTATCAAGGATATTATCGTCAGTGAACACTACCGAGTTGACCGAGTGATTGGTAAATATATTAAAATGTTAAAGGAGATATAAGCTTATGATGTTAAAACCTTCTATCGATACGTTGTTAGACCATGTGAATTCAAAATATTCACTAGTAATTTTAGCCAGCAAACGCGCCCATGAACTAGATGCAGGTGCGCAACCAACGTTAGATTCCTTTGAATCAGTTAAGAGTGTTGGACAAGCATTGGAAGAAATTGACGCAGGAGCTGTAATCAATGATCCGCATCCAGAAATCAAACGTGAACGTTTGAAAATGGAAGAGGAAGAGCGTCACTTGCAACGTGAACGTGATCAACGCGATCTAGAAGCACGTATTCGCAACGAACAAAACTAAGCGCGGAAAAATTTCTCGCTGATGAAGTGTAAATGGGATTGTACCAAATACTTTTGGCGCAGTCCCTTCTTTTTGTGTCAAAGAATTTTTTACATAACTTCATAAATTTAGACGTACCTACATAAAATTTAGTACACTGTTTAGGAATGGAGGCGGAAAGAATGAAATTAGCACAAGTGATCGTAGATGTACCAGCGATGCAAACGGATCAGCCGTTTAGCTACTTGATCCCGCCTCAATTAGCGGTAGAAATCGGAATGCGAGTAGAGGTCGGTTTTGGTCCTCGGCATGTTCAAGGATTTGTTGTCGGTTTTGAGTCAGCTCCTGAACCGTTACCTGATAATTTGAAACCGATTATTCGAGTGTTAGACTTAACGCCTGTCTTAAATCAAGAATTATTGGCGTTGGCTGATTACATGAAAGACACCACATTTGCTTTTAAGGTGACCTGTTTGCAGACGATGCTGCCCAGCGTAATGAAGGCCGATTATCAAAAACGGTTGTATCTTGTCGTGGACGATCCAACGGTTCAAAATAAATATTTCGGGGAAGCAGATTCTTTAACTTGGGAAGAAGCTGAAGCTCAAGGGTGGTTAAAAGAACTAGCAACGTTGCGTGAGCAAGGAATCATTGAGCTGCGTTATGAAGTTCATACAAAAAATAGAATAAAGACTGAGCGCTATATCAAGCGAACCTTTCCAGTAGAAAAATTAGAAGAATTAAAAGCGGATTTGCGTAAAAACTCCTATAAGCAAGAACAATTATTGGATTATTTAGCGATACTTTCAGAGGAAGCATTGATTTCTGTTAAACAGATGAAGGCGGAGGATTTCACGGCGTCTAACTTGAGTCAGGCAGAAAAAAAAGGCTGGTTGGAGTTTGTTGCAGTTGAAAAATATCGTGATCCCTACGCTGAGCGAGAGATTAAACAAACTTCAGCGTTAGAGCTAAACCCAGAACAGAGAACTGCGTACGAGGCGATCAGTCAACAAAGTTTGGCTAACAATCATCAGGTTTTCTTATTAGAAGGAGTGACTGGAAGCGGCAAAACGGAAGTCTACTTGCAAGTTATCCAAGACGTATTGGAAAACGGGCAAACTGCGATGATGCTAGTACCGGAGATTTCTTTGACACCACAGATGGCAACACGGTTCAAAGCACGTTTCGGCAGTGAAGTGGCTGTTTTACATAGCGGATTGTCTCAAGGAGAGAAGTACGATGAGTGGCGTAAGTTAGAACGCGGCGAAGCCCATGTAGTAGTTGGCGCACGTTCAGCTGTTTTTGCTCCGCTTGAAAATCTCGGAGTAATCATTATTGATGAGGAGCATGAAACAAGCTATAAACAAGACGAGACCCCCCGCTATCATGCTAGAGATTTAGCTGTTTGGCGCGGTAAGTATCATAATTGTCCAGTTGTTCTTGGCAGTGCGACCCCTTCTTTGGAGTCTCGTGCTCGTGGTCAAAAAGGTGTTTATCAGTTATTAAAGTTAACTGAACGAGCGAATGCCAAAGCCCAATTGCCGACAGTTGGGATCGTTAATATGCGTGAAGAAATGCAGCGGCGTTTGAATTCCTCTTTCTCCGAAGTGTTGGAAGGGAAAATACGCGATCGATTGGCGAAAGGTGAGCAAAGTGTCCTATTGTTAAATCGACGCGGTTATTCTTCTTTTGTCATGTGTCGCGATTGCGGGTTTGTTTTGCCTTGTCCCAATTGTGATATCTCTCTAACGCTCCATATGGATACGAAAACGATGCGTTGTCATTATTGTGGTCATGAAGAGAGAATTCCACATCATTGTCCGAATTGCGGCAAAGACAAAATTCGCTATTTCGGGACAGGTACGGAAAAAGTTCAAGAAGAGCTAGCAGAGTTGATTCCGGAAGCACGCGTTTTACGAATGGATGTCGATACGACACGACGTAAAGGTGCACATGAAAAAATCTTAACCGCTTTTGGTGATAAAGAAGCAGATATCTTGTTAGGGACACAAATGATAGCAAAAGGATTGGATTTTCCCAATGTGACGCTCGTTGGGGTGTTAAACGCAGACACAGCGTTAAACTTACCAGATTTTCGCTCGAGTGAGCGGACGTTCCAATTGCTGACGCAGGTCAGCGGTCGGGCTGGACGCGGTGATAAAGCGGGCGAAGTGATCATTCAGACGTTTAACCCAGAGCACTACACGATTCAATTAGCCCAGCATCACGATTATGAAAGCTTTTTCCAGCAAGAAATGCGGATTCGACATCAAACAGATTATCCGCCGTATTATTACACGGTTAAGGTAACAGTCTCTCATCAAGAAGAGATGCGAGCTGCACAAAAAGCGTTCCAATTGGCTGAGCAGTTGCGACAACAATTAAGTCCGCAAAGTATTTTGTTAGGTCCGACGCCCGGAGCAATCTTACGAATCAAAAATCGTTATTATTACCAACTGATCATCAAATATAAAAATGAACCAAAACTGCAAGCGACCTTAGAGGATATTTTACAGGTGAGTCAAAAGGATCAGCGTCAAGGCTTGTTGATCGCTATTGATAATGAACCGATGTATTTTATTTAGGAAGCCGCAATGAAGGAGGACGTTAGTAATGCGTTACCCAATTATTATTCACCCCGATGAACGTCTGCTAAGAAAGGCTGAGCCAATCGAATACATCACTGATGAGATTGTTACATTGCTAGATGATATGTATGAAACGATGGTAGCTCATGACGGCATTGGGATTGCTGCACCCCAAATCGGAAAAAATTTACGAATCGCAGTCGTGGAAGTCGAAGAAGGCGATCGTTTTGATTTTATTAATCCAGAGATTATTGAACATAAAGGAACGAGTATCGATGTTGAAGGATGTCTTTCAATACCAGAAACTTACGGAACAGTTGAACGAGCCGATGAGGTAACTGTGCGCTATTATGATCGCGAGGGGTCTGAGATGGAGGCCACAGCTTATGGCTATTTAGCTCGTGCCTTTCAACATGAACTTGACCATTTAGACGGTAAATTATTTATCGATCAAGTGATTGAGATCATCACACCTGAAGATTTAGAACGTTATATGGAGGAACATGCCGATGACTAAAATTATATTTATGGGTACCCCGGATTTTTCAGTGCCGATTTTAGAAAGTTTAATCGAAGCGGGTTATGATATCGCTGCGGTCGTTACCCAACCAGACCGTCCAGTTGGACGTAAGAAGATCATTACACCAACACCAGTGAAAGAAGCCGCATTGAAGCACGATTTATTGGTTTTACAACCTGAGAAAATCAGTGGTTCGCCAGAAATGGAAAAAATCAAAGAATTAGCACCAGATCTATTGGTTACGGCAGCTTTTGGACAATTCTTGCCAGAAAAATTATTGCAAGTTCCTAAATTAGGCGCAATCAATGTCCATGCCTCGTTATTACCGAAATATCGTGGTGGGGCTCCTGTCCATTATGCAATTATGGAAGGCGAGACTGAAACAGGCGTAACAATCATGGAGATGATCAAGAAAATGGATGCTGGCGGTATTTTCAGCCAGCAAAAAATCGCCATAACTAAACAAGACGATGTTGGATCAATGTTTGAAAAATTAAGCCAAGTTGGAAAAGAATTATTGTTAAGGACGTTGCCTAAGATTATATCTGGCGAGCTGAAACCAACGCCTCAAAATGAAGAAGAAGCGACTTTCTCGCCAAATATCAGTCGTGAGCAAGAAGCGATTGATTGGCAGAAGACAGCTGAGGAAGTTGATAATCAAGTTCGCGGGATGCACCCGTGGCCTGTAGCTTTTACAACCTATGAAGGCGCTCGTTGGAAAATTTTTCGAACGACACCATTAGAAGAAACAACGACAGAAGTATCTGGAACGATTGTTTCTCGTACGAAAAAAGCACTGCATATTGCTTGTGGGAACGGTACGGTGCTAGCTGTAGATGAATTGCAGCCAGCCGGCAAAGCTAAACAAACAATTCAAGCTTTTTTAAACGGCAGCGGTCAAGTTGTCACAGAAGGACAGCAGGTGGGGTAGATGGCAAAAATTCCAAAAAAACTATTACGTTCAGTCCGTTTTACCGCACTTGAAGCAATTGAACGAATTAATCGCGGCGGCGCTTATTCGAATTTATTATTGAATGAATTGATCCAAAAAAATCAGGTTGATGGAAAAGACACAGCCTTATTGACTGAGCTTGTATATGGAACAATTAGTCGTCAACTTTTATTAGCGTATGATATCGAACCGTTTATAAAAAAAGCGAAAAAAGTTGACCCCTGGGTTAAAAGTTTGTTGCAATTATCTGTCTATCAAATGCTTTATTTAGACAGGGTGCCCGATCATGCGATCATCAATGAAGCGGTTGAAATCGCTAAGGCTAAAGGAAACCCGGGCACAGGCAAATTCGTTAATGGCGTCTTACGTTCAATTCAGCGTGAGGGCGTGCCATCACTGGATCAAATTCAAGATCCAATTGAACGTTTAGCAACAGAGATCAGTCTGCCTAACTATCTAACTGAAAAATTTGTGGCAGAGATCGGTGAAGATGAAACTCGTAAACTGGGGTTGTCTTTGCTGGAGCCGAGTCGAGTTAGTGCACGAATTGATCTGCGCTTTCTAACACGAGCTGAGGCTATCGAAGCCTTGGAAGAAGATGGAATCGAAGCTCGAATCAGTGAGCTTTCCCCGTATGGTGTTGTGGCAGACAAAGGCTTTTTAGCAGGTAGTGAGTTGTTTCAAAATGGTTGGTTGACCATCCAAGATGAAAGCTCTATGTTAGTTGCTCAAGCGCTGCAGATAGAGCCGGGGCAAAAGGTTTTAGATGCTTGTGCTGCTCCTGGGGGAAAAACAACTCACATCGCTGCTTTGTTGCAAGACGAAGGATCAGTAACGGCATTGGATATCCATGAACATAAGCTAAAATTAGTTAACGAAAATGCGGAACGTTTGGGTGTAGCAGATACTGTAGTGACGAAAAAAATGGATGCTCGTGAAGCATCAGAACATTTTGCAATAGAAAGTTTTGACCGTATTTTGGTAGATGCACCATGTTCGGGTCTGGGGTTGATGCGTAGAAAGCCGGACATTAAATATCAGAAAAAACCACAAGATTTTATTCAATTACCCAAAATTCAGCTAGAAATTTTAAAGAATTGCGCTCCTACATTGAAATCTGGTGGAATTATGGTATACAGTACATGTACAATTGCTAGGGAAGAAAATCAAATGGTGGTTGCAGAATTTTTAACGGCGCACCCTGATTTTGAAAAAATTGAACTAGATTTAGAAATGAAATTACAGCCGGCGATTCATGAACAAATGTTGGTTTTATATCCAGAAATGTTTATGACAGATGGCTTCTTTATTTGTGCAATGCGAAAAAAATAGATAAATGAGGTGGACAAAAAGATGGAGATCCAATTTCAATCAGACATCGGTAAGCGGCGCAATATGAATCAAGACTATGCAAATGTTTTTACCAATCAAGCAGGTATGTATTTGGCGATATTAGCCGATGGCATGGGCGGTCATTTGGCAGGGGATGTCGCTAGCAAGATGGCTGTTGACGGTTTAGGCGCTGCTTGGTCGACCTCGACTATCGCACAGCCGGAAGAAGCAGCTCAATGGTTTTTAGAAGAGATTCAAAAGGTCAATGAAGCAATTTATCAAGAAGGAATCGATCATCCAGAGATGCAGGGAATGGGGACAACAATTGTTAGTGCCGCCTTGCTAGATGAAAAATTTGTTTTGGCTCATGTAGGCGACAGTCGAGCATATCTAATTCAGAATAACCGATTGCAGCAATTGACAGACGATCATTCATTGGTAAATGAATTGCTGAAATCTGGCGAAATCACAAAAGAAATGGCAGCTATTCATCCACAAAAAAATGTTTTAACGCGTTCAGTTGGGATTGCTGGAACAATTAAAACCGATGTTTCAGAACATCAGTGCCATCAAGAGGATTACTTATTGTTGTGTTCAGATGGTCTGACTAATATGGTGAGCGAGGAAAATATTTTAGCGATCGTGGAAAGCGACCAAACCTTAGAAGCAAAGACTAAGCAATTGATCAATGCAGCTAATGACGCTGGCGGTGCGGATAACATCACTGTTTTGTTGATTCATTTTGAAGGGGAGGCTCGTCCATGATTGAAATAGGCAAATTGGTCAATGGACGGTATAAAGTCATCGCCAGTATCGGCAGCGGCGGTATGGCTAACGTCTTTTTGGCCCACGATTTAATTTTGGATCGTGATGTTGCCATCAAAATATTGAGATTTGACTTTCAAAATGATCAAACTGCGATTCGACGTTTTCAGCGTGAGGCACTAGCGGCGACCGAAATGGTTCATCCTAATATCGTTGGTGTTTACGATGTAGACGAAGAAAGTGGTATGCAGTATTTGGTCATGGAATATGTGAAGGGAATGGATCTGAAGCGTTACATTCAAACGCGTTCACCTATCCCTTACGGAAAAATTGTAGATATCATGGAACAAATTCTATCTGCAGTAAGTTTGGCTCATGCCCACGGGATCATTCACCGTGACTTGAAGCCTCAGAATATTTTGATGGATCAGGCAGGCGTGGTAAAAATTGCTGACTTTGGGATTGCGATCGCCTTATCTGAAACCTCTCTGACCCAAACGAACTCTATGCTGGGTTCTGTACATTATCTATCACCAGAACAGGCCCGCGGCAGTATGGCAACAAAACAATCAGATATTTATGCTTTAGGGATTATTTTGTATGAGATGATCACCGGTAGTGTGCCTTTTGATGGAGAATCAGCTGTTACAATCGCATTGAAACATTTTCAAGATGAGATGCCATCGGTAAAAGGCTTTGATCCAGAAGTGCCGCAAGCGTTGGAAAATATAGTCATGCATGCTACTGCGAAGGAGCCCGCGGACCGTTATAAAACAGCAGAGGAAATGGCGGCGGACCTTTCGACAGCATTGACACCAGAGCGTGCAAACGAATTGCCCTGGCGTCCAACCGCTATGTTGGATGAAACAATCGTACTGACTCCGATTCAGCCGGAAGATATTCCTGCTGAAAAACTAGAAGAAAAACCCCCAGTAACTGAGGAAAAACCGAAGAAGAAAAAAGGCAAGAAACGTTTTATTGCTATCTTCTTATTATTGATGCTGGCAATTGGCGGATTCGTAGGGTATCTTTTGACTAGTTCAGCAGAAGTTTCAATCCCGCAAGTTGAGAATATGACTGAGACGGAAGCACGTACAGCATTAAAAGCTGCGAAATTAACTATCGACAGTAAAACGGATGAGGTGCCTAGTGACACGATCAAAAAGGGCCGTGTTGTTAAAACCAATCCAGAGGCTGGAGCAAGGATCAAAAGGAATCGTTCTGTCCGACTATACATCAGCTCGGGTACGAAAAAGGTGACTCTAAAAGACTATGAGGGTGACTCAATTGACGATGCGAGAGAAGAATTAGAAAAAATCGGTTTTTTAGAAAAGAATATTCGAATCAAGAAAGTTAATGACGAGTCAGCTCCTGTAGATCAGATTTTAAGTCAAAATCCAAAGTCTGGCACAAAAGTTGATCCGAAAGAAGATGAGATCACACTTGAAGTTTCGGAAGGACCTAAGACATTTAAAATCGAAGATTATTCTCAAATGACTTATTCGGATGCTGAACAAAGTCTATTGCAACTGGGCCTTACAAAAAATCAAATTAATCGAGTGGATGTATCAAGTGAGACAGCGCCAGCTGAAGAAGTTGTCAGTCAAGATCCAGTCAGCGGGACTGCCTTGACATCAAAAGATACGATTACTTTGAAGGTTAGTTCTGGTTCAAGTTATGTTAAGTTAGACGACTTAACGGGACAGGATAAGGCAACAGCAGAAGCCACAATCTCAAATCTTGGACTGAAGTATTCTGAGCAGCAAGAATTTTCAGATGATGTTGAAGTAGGTAAAGTTATACGGACAGAGCCAGGTGCAGGAACATCATCATTGAAAGCCGGTGATACGGTGACTGTATATATTTCCAGAGGCCCCGAAAATAAAGAGACTACTTTTGATGTAACGATTTCAGCGAAGTTTACTGGTCAAGAAAATCAACAAGATACGATTACTGTAATGTTGAAGGATGCTAAAAATACAAGCTCGACACAAGTTTTGAATTTTAAATTGGACAAAAATACACCTTCGACGGAGCAAACGGTTTCTGTTACAACTACTGAGGGCGGATCAGCGACTATTGAAGTTCAGCGAAACGGAAAAGCAGCTGTTACTAAAACTGTTCAAAAGGCAGAAACAATCACAGTACCATAGAAAAAACCTTTCCTATTTTTTTAGGAAAGGTTTTTAGGTTATTTGTACTGTAATTAAATTTGAAGTATGCTACAATAAACTTGAAATTAAAGGAGATGAGACGGATCGAAGGACAGATTCGTAAAGCCTTAAGTGGTTTTTATTATGTTGCTAGTGAAGGAAAGATTCATCAGACTCGTGCGCGAGGAAATTTTCGCAAAAAGAAATTGACACCTTTAGTCGGAGATGAGGTGATTTTCAGTAGCGAAGAAAACAGTGAAGGTTACATACTGGAACTACTACCGCGAAAAAATGAATTGATTCGTCCCCCCGTAGCCAATGTTGATCAAGGTGTGATAGTGACAAGCTTGGTCGAACCGAATTTTTCTTATAATTTATTGGATCGCTTTTTAGTTACATTGGAAGATAAGTACATTCAACCAATTATTTATTTATCCAAGACAGATTTGGTTGCTGATAAAGGATTAGTAGAAGAAATTCGTTCAGTTTATGAGCCATTAGGTTATCCAGTGATCGATGGAGAACAGGATAAACAAAAGCTAACAGATCTATTCGTGAATAGGCTAACCGTTTTTATGGGACAATCTGGAGCTGGCAAGTCAACGTTATTGAATGATGTTTCACCGGATTTAAATTTAGAGACTGGGGAGATTTCTGATTCATTAGGACGCGGACGTCATACTACCCGACACGTAGAATTATTAGATATATTTGGTGGATTAGTAGCTGATACACCTGGGTTTAGTTCAATCGATTTCTTAGATCTTTCTGTGGAAGAGCTGCCTAAAGAATTTCCTGAATTTCGTGCTGCTGCACCGGAATGCCGGTTTCGCGAATGTCGACATGTCAAAGAGCCAGGCTGTGAAGTGAAACATCGTTTGGAAGAAGGCAAGATTGCTAAAACGCGTTATGAGAACTATTTACAGTTTTTGCAGGAGATCGAAAAACGCCGTCCCATTTATAAAAAAAATAAATGATCCATTTAATTTTCCTGAAAGGGAAAATAAATACATTAAAATGAAAAAGGAGTACAGACTATGAAAATTGCACCATCGATTTTAAGTGCAGATTTTGCACGACTAGGCGAAGAAGTAAAAATGGTGGAAGACGCAGGGGTTGATTACATTCACATTGATGTCATGGACGGAAACTTTGTGCCGAACATTTCTTTTGGTCAAGTCGTTGTGAGTGCGTTGCGACCAGTGACTAAACTACCATTGGATGTTCACTTGATGATTGCTAACCCAGAAAATTATATTAATGATTTTGCTAAGGCTGGCGCGGATATCATTATGGCTCACGTGGAAGCTACACCGCATATTCATCGTGTTGTTCAAATGATTAAAGCAGCTGGGGTGAAACCAGGTGTTGTGTTAAATCCTGGTACACCGGTTGAGTCGATCAAATATGTTTTAGGCGATGTTGACCAAATTTTAGTGATGACAGTTAATCCAGGTTTTGGCGGACAATCATTTATTGAAAGTACTGTTGATAAAATTGCAGAACTAGATCGTTTACGTAAAGAACATGGGTATCGCTATGAAATTGAAGTAGATGGTGGGATTCAACCAGAATCAGCCAAAAAATGTGCAGCGGCAGGCGCCGATGTTTTCGTTGCGGGATCATATATTTATGACGCAGAAAATCCGCAAGAAAAAATCAATGCATTGCGAGCAGCAATCGATTAATGAAAATTTTACTTGTTGCAGGCGGTGATCCTAATCACTGGCCTGCTTTTTCATATGAATTTGATAAAATCATTGGTATTGATCGAGGCAATTTATTCCTTTTGCGTCGAGGGATTGTGCCCGATCTAGCAATCGGCGATTTTGATTCATTGAACGAAGATGAAAAGATGGAAGTATTTGATGCAGTCGTTGAAGTGTCGACCTCTCCAGCAGAAAAAGACGACACGGATACGCAACTGGCATTAGTCAAAGCGTTTGACCGTTTTCCAGATGCCGAAGTTACATTGATTGGTGCAACTGGAGGACGTTTGGATCATTTATTAGCCAATCTATGGCTAGGTGTTGAACCGCGCTTTTTTCCATATTTGTCGCAGTTAAAGATTGAAGATCAAGGGAATATAGTGAGTTACATCGCACCTGGAAGGCATAAAATCACTAAAAAATCGGCCATGAAGTACTTGGCGTTTTGCTGTTTGACGCCTGTAAAAAAACTGACATTGAAAAATGTAAAATATGAACTTTCGGAAGTTGATTTTTTACAGCCGACGAGTCTAGCTAGTAATGAATTTATGACAGGAGATGCTGAGGTCAGTTTTTCAGATGGATTGATCGCAGTGATTCAAAGTCGAGATATTTAAAAGGAGTGGCAGAAGTCGTTTTTCGAAACGAATTTGCCGCTTTTTTTCTATTTTATGAGAGATACTAAAATTCTTTAAAATCAACCGTCGATGCTTTTTAATCCCTGCGTTTAGTGGTAAAATTTATTCTATATTATAGCGTTCAGAGGTGCCTAAGTGAGAAAGTTCAATCCAAATAAGAATATTATTATCCTATTAATTGTAGTTATTATTGTTGTGGCAACAGTCATGATCACAGCATCGAATCGTGCGAAAGACAGTGATACGAATATTGTCCAATCAGCTGTGAATGACACTATTGGTGTTGTTGATAAAGTAATTACCGCACCTGGACGTTGGATCAGCAGCGGCGTTCAATCTGTTTCCAATTTGATTAACACTTACGATGAAAATCAGAAGTTGAAAAGTGAAGTTGATCAATATGATGAAGTGAAACAGCAAACAAAAAATCAAGCACAAGAAATCGAGCGTTTAAAGGAAGAGCTCGAATTGAATCAAACGTTGACTAGCTATGAAAAAGTTACAGCAAATGTCATCACACGTTCTCCAGATACGTGGCAGGATATGCTGATTGTTGACAAAGGCAGCAGTGATGGTGTCGAAGGGAATATGGCGGTCATGTCTCAAAAAGGATTGATCGGTCGTGTGTTGGAAGTAAATGCACATTCATCTAAAATTCAATTATTAACTTCTGATAATAAAAGTAGTAATCATTTTCCTATAAAAATAAGTACAGGTGACGGCAATTCTTTTGGCGTTTTGAATAAGTATGATGTAAAAAATCAGCAGCTAGTTGCCACACAAGACAATGGTGAAAAAGATATTAAAGAGGGGGATGTCGTCCAAACTTCAGGATTAGGTGGGAAATCACCAGCTGATCTTGCTATCGGTACAGTCGTAAAGGTCAAACCAGACAGTAATGGATTAAATCGAGAAGTGTACATCAAACCCTATGCGCAGATGTATGACATTTCCGTTGTAACGATTATCCAAAGAATGGCGGGAGCGACCGAATGATTAGACGGACAACCCTAAAGTACATCACACCAATTTTATTATTTTGCTTGTTTTTACTAGACGCTCATGTCACTCGTATCATTGCTTCACTAACAGATAATGCGTATGTTGCGAATGCTCATTTAGCACTATTAGTCTTAATGATCATTTCGCGCGTTGTCAATGAGCGATTTCTATTAGTAACCTCTTTGGTTTTGGGGACTTTGTATGATCTTTATTATATTGGAGTTATTGGAATCTATGCCGTGATATTTCCGTTGCTAGTCATGTTGTTCTATCTTTTCAGAAAAACGATTCAACAAAATATCTTAACACTCTTTTTTACGGTCGTGATCAGTGTGACTCTTTTTGAACTGCTTAGTTTATTGTTGCAAACCATATTTGGTCTGACTGGGGTCAGTAGCGACTTTTTTGTACCTCGCTATTTAGGACCAACATTGCTTTTTAATATCCTTCTTTTTGTGATTTTAATTTTCCCATTAGAGAAAATTTTGATTGGACCGCCAGAGGAAGAGCTTGGTATATAAAGGAAAAGCATAAAATTTCAACAGAAATAAAAAAACAGAAGAATTTTTCTTCTGTTTTTTGTATTCTCAATTTGTAACTAAAAAATAGTGAAATGAAATGTTTTTGTAACAAAGCTATTATACGGATGACATACAGCTGTGGTAAACTCATGAATGTGTTAGAAAAAAGTCTAATAAAATTCAAAATAAAACATTAAGTAGTCGGAGGACATTAGAGTGAAAAAAAGTTTGTTATCAGCATTAATGGTATGTTCAGTAACATTAAGCGCATTAGCAGCTCCAGCCGCAGCTTCTGCCGATGAATTTGATAGTAAA
>Ga0153985_1000048_pt1 | contig 37134 bp, 23 predicted proteins | sample TSGA069MetaG_FD_104715 | JGI IMG/M metagenome (GOLD analysis project Ga0153985, IMG submission 104715) | Attine ant fungus gardens microbial communities from Georgia, USA - TSGA069 MetaG | ecosystem: Host-associated > Fungi > Mycelium > Unclassified | place: USA: Georgia, Alexander Wildlife...
TCATTTTGATGAAATTTAATCAAACTGGCGTAACTATAGGGTTACAAGGATGTATTAGAAGGATTTGGGAATACATCGTTTAAACGAGAAATAGTTAATTTTTAGTAATAGTCAACACCCTCAACTTTAGAATAACAAATATTGATTAGTTAGATAGCCTGCTCTTAATTGAGCGGGCTATCGTTCATTTTAGGGACCTTAGAATCGTGTTACTTAGTAACGTGATTCTAAGGTCTTTTTTTGACCAAATTAATAAAGATTTTGAAAAAAAATGGGAAAAGTTTTTTCACCGTTATAGCAAAGTAAAAATTTAAAAAAGACTGTCATACAGGCAAAAATCGACTTCAAATCGTCATGGAAAATCAATTTGGTAAGTTTTTTTTAGGATAGTGACTTTGGATGTTAAAAATTAGCTTCTTCATAACAGTGATAAAAAAAAATCTAACGAATGAATGGGGAAATAGGCTAGTTAAATTACAAGTAAAGCTTTTTTTTGGCAGGGACTTAACATTTTTAGGCTAGTTTGATGAATAAAAAGTTTGTTGTTAGGATTTAATTAAGGTGAATTTTATTATATTCCAGTGATTTCAAGTAATTATAATTGAATTTTGATGACTTATTATAGTTCCGAATTCTTTGGAGGAGGAGATGAGAAATATGCGTAAGGCAAGTTGGATGACAAGTGTGATGGTATTAATTGGCTTATTGATTAGTTTGGTTCCGATAAATGCAGGCAGTCGCGCCGAGAACATGGACACTCAAAGTGAAATCAAGGTGACGGATGCGGTTGTTCTTAATTCGAAGGGAGAACCTAACACACCGAATCATCTGGTCAACGAGCAGGATTTCGTATCCATTGAACTTATGTGGCAAATGAGCAGTCCGGACCTGATTGAAGAGGGCGACACCCGACAACTAATACTGCCAGCAGAGCTGACTTACAGTGAACAAAGCGGCACTTTGCCAGATGGGATGGGCAGCTTTCAAGTAAGCGATGGTGTGGTTCAATTTATATTCGCTCAAAATTATCAGCTGACGGCTGATGAAAGGGTTCCGGACTATCACTCTGTTGAGCACTACCAAGGCAGCCTAACACTGCAAGCACAAGTACCTAAAACAGGTGTCTCAGAAGTGGCACTTGATTTTGGCAATCAAGTAGTGAAATCACTGTTTGTTGAAACAGCAGTTGAAAATGATTTTGAGAATGATCGGCGTCAAACTGAAGGAAGAAATTTAAATGAATTGAAGGTTTGGGTAATCCGCGGTATGCAGGTTTTGGACGAGGATGGCAATCCTTTTTCAAATGAGGAACCACCCACTCGAGACGATAATATTCAAATCGATTTTAATTGGATGTTGGACAATGAGGTAGAGATTCAAGCTGGTGATTACTACACCTATAAGCTGCAGGACTATTTTGCGGTGCATCAGACGATAAAGGATCAACCATTAGAAAATACTGTGCCAGGCGGTGAATCCCTCGGAACGTTTGACCTAAGTCTTGATGGATTGTTAACCATCAGATTTAATGACAAGGCAGCCGCAGTAAGTAATCGTGAGGGAACAGTCCATCTTTTTACACAATTGGATGTGGATCAATCCAGGAATGAAATCATTACCGAAGAGCAGATCGATGAGGATGGAAATACAAGTGGTGAAGTAAAGGTCGATATTGCTAAGGCTGATATCACCAAAACCGGTTCCATTGGCGATGACCATGTTGTCACCTGGGAAGTTATTATCAATGCGAATAGTCGAAAGCTGTCGAATGTCAAAGTTACAGACACGTTACAAGCTTACCTTGAATTTTCAAGCACAAAATGTGAAGTTCCCGATGGGCAGGGGGGCTGGAAAGAGGCGGAGTCTGGGTTTTACCAGTGCTTGCAGTTTAGACCAGAAGGAGCTAGACCTTATTTTGAATTAACGTTTCCTAATTTAGATCGAGAGAATGAAAAATTAACGCATCCGGTAAAATTCATCATTCGTTCGAAAATCACGGATGCCGTCAGCGTGAATGACTATCAAAATACAGCCGCGATTGAAGGAAAAAACTTCATAGCCAACAGTGCGCTAGCGACTGTCTCATTGGTCGATATCCCCAGCTATAAATTCCTGATTGATTCTCAGTTTGAAAAGGGAATCTTAGATTGGCGAATCAAAGCAACGATCAACAACGCTGGCGGGACGATCGTGGATCAGATGTATAAAAATGATAGTTGGCCGCAAGGAGCGCTGCATTATTTAGATCAATCAACATTAAAGATCACGAATGCTCGAGGGGAGCCGCTTGATCCAGAAGATTGGGACTTTATTAAAGCAGAAGAGGTAACGAAAAAGGACAATGATGGAAAGGAACAGATCATACGATTCGGGATCGAATTTGCGAAAGCGGGGACTTATTATCTCAGCTACCAAACGAATGCATTTGAACTGCCGTTGCCGACCAACGAAGAAATTCCCAATTATTTATGGGTCGAAGGGAAGCGATATGATGGCAGCAGCGGGGTCGGAGATGATGATCTGTTAGGGGTGATCAAATACCACGCCGGAACAGATTATATGAACCGAGAAATAACTTGGTGGACCTCAATCAATAAGAATAAAGTTGTGATGAAAAATGCCGTGATCGAAGATAAATACAGCAGAGTTGATGGCGGTAATAAAAGTGCTTTGCGATTGAATGAGGGGACGCTTCATATATATCCTTTGAAAAAGAATCCCGTAGACGATAATGACATTGATGAGGCTCGTGAATTAAAAAAAGGAGAAGATTTCGAATTAGTATCTAAAGGGGAAAACTATCGAGAGGGTTTCGTGGTTAAACTGATCGGAGCGTATGCGGAAACGAGTGAAACGCTGCAAATGCGCTACAATACCCACTTTATGATGGAAGAACAAAGCGAAAATTCGCGAGGCAGAAGCAACTATTTCATGAATTCCGCAATCGTTACGTATTGGAAAGAAAATGGAGAAGAAGGATACGATTCGGATGAAGCTGAGATGTGGCTCGACATCCAAATGAGTCAAAATGGCTGGAAATATGGGGCATTTGTTGCCAAGGATGAGGAATACAAAAATCAGGTCAGCCCTTATGCAGGAGAAAAACCAGAGGAAGATTCTGTTTATTGGACCGTTCCGATAAATTCATGGGGATTGAAATTAAAGGCTGGAACGATCATTCATGAGGATATCCATGAAGGGCAAACGAATCCAGAGGTCGAGATACACAAAGTAACCCATGGTCGACCCGAATATGGGTTAACAGGATTCGGCCCCAAACTTGAGGAGCATGTTGATTATGAGCGTATTCCAAATGAAGATGGTTCTGAAGGCTTTGATATCAAGCTTTTGAAAGATATTGATGAACCTTTTGCACTTTTTATTAAAGTGAAGGCGGATGAGGATGTCTTTAAGTATAAAAATAAAGCGTCTATGGAATTCGAAGGTGAAAAACTTGAAATCGAGGCATTTGTAGAAAAAAGCTATAAAGGAAATTGGCTGACTAAGAACGGCAGTCAAGAAATAAAAGACAGCGAGGCCATGCTGCAGGCAAATTATGAAATCGTGCTGAATAAGGACAGTCGAACCATCAATAAACCGATCATTACCGATACAGTAACCATTAATGAACAAACCTTCCAACAAGAAAATGGGAAAGTAAAAGTAGAAGCATATAAAGCAGTCAAGCAAAATGGGCAATACGTAAAAAGCGAACCCGTTGATTTGACTAAGGATGGGCGTTCGGCGACGCTTACGAATGATCTTGAGAAGGGGACGCAAACATTAACGATTTCTTTAGGCGAATCTATATCAGAGCCTTATATCATCGAGTACCATACTAACATTGATCCAGCGATCAAAAACGGGACGCAAATAGCCAATTGTGCCACCCTTTTTGGCGGGGAGCAGCAAATCAGCGAAACGATCAAGAAGGTAGAAGTCAAGTCTACTCAAGGATCAGGAACTTCTAGTGGAGTAGACGGCGCATTAAAAATCAGAAAAGTGGATGACGAAAATGAATTGATCGATGGCATCGCTGAATTTGCGATTTTCCGTGTAGATAAAGATGGAGAGCTGCACGATTTTCTGCCGAACATCAAAGTCAAAAAGGATCGGATCGTTCAAATCGGAGATGGCGCACCAATCGATCTTGAAAAAATCGCGAACCTTCGTTATGGCACCTATGCGATACAGGAAACAAAGTCGCCGGATGGGTATGAGCTGGATGACACGGTCCATACATTTACGATCGATGATAGGACACCGAATCACGAATACCTCCATGAACATAAGAACAAGCGAAGCAAGCCCTTTGAACTATCGATCTTGAAGCAAAGTGCGATTGGTGAGCGCAGTCTGAAGGGCGGCAAATTTTCATTAACTGAGACTGGCAGTGAACAGCTTTTGGCGAAAGCAGAGACAGGTGAAGATGATGTCGGAAAATTTGTCGATGATAGCGGTAACGTGTATCTGCTTCAGTTAGGAAAAAACTACACAGTCAAAGAAACAAAAGCGCCAGATGGTTTCGTTAAATTGAAGGGAGAATTTACGATTTCAATCTCTAAACGAGGAAAGGTCACTGTGACATATGACGGCGATGACCTTGATGAGCAGGATGTCCGCGTCACCAAGGGCGAAGGGGAGCAGAATTCTCAAATCCAGTTCACTGCCAGAAACAATCCACGGACACCTTTGCCGAAAACAGGCGGAGCTGGCGGGGCGTTACTGATTACCTTAGGCCTGATCGGCTTGCTGATTGGTCTGTGGTATCACTTTCCAATGAAGAGAAAGGAGGGTTTGTCATGAAAAAGTTCATTAGATCACTCATGATGCTCGCGATTCTCTTTTCTGGCTTTTTGGGAATGGGCGGGCAGGCCGATGCAGCAGAGACAGACACGATGGCATTTACCTTGCACAAGCTTGTATTTCCAGAAAACGGGATGCCTAAGGCCAGTCAGAATGAGGGGGACGAACGCCTGAAGGATTACGACGGGCTGAATGGTGTGACATTTGACGTGTACGATGTGACCGCCGATTTTTATCGCTTATTGGCTGAATCAGAAGAAAAAGACGCGAAGAAAGTTCAATCAGAGCTGCAAAATATGGATGTTTCTGATCGGACGTTTCTCGCACAACAAGTTACAGCGACAATAGGCGGCAAAGATGGGGTCGCGGAATTTCATTTGCCAAAGCTTTCTGGAGGCGAGGATGCGGTCTATCTTTTTCGCGAGAGTGCCGCACCAAGCGACGTTAAGAGTAAAGCAGTCGATATGGTCGTAGCCTTACCTATAATCGACCCAGTTGGCGAACTCCTTGAAGGGCCGATCCATCTGTATCCCAAGAATGAGATCGTTCACCCGCCCTTTGAAAAAAAGATTCTTGGTCAACAACCAAGTTATCAGCTGGGGGAGCCAATCATGTATGAATTGACGACTAAGCTGCCATCTAGTCTATCGATGTACACCAAGTTTTTGATCTCAGATCAAGCCGATGAAAGTTTGCTGCTGGATGCGCAATCGATCGTAGTCAAAACAGCTGATGAAAACTATGACGGTTACCAATTAGCGACTTCAGATCATGGGTTTACATTAAACTTTGATCTGGCAAAACTAAAGGCCCATATCGGAAAAAAGATAACGATAAGCTACACGATGACCTTAAAAGATCCGAGCAAAGTTGATCAGGACATCATCAACCAAGCGGAGCTGGAAACCGATTTTGATACGATCGTCCGGGAAAGAAAGGTCAAAACGGGCGGGAAGAAGTTCATTAAGGTCGATGCGATAGAGAAAGATCACGTCTTATCAGATGCTGTGTTTATTGTTAAAAACGCGAAAGGGGAGTATTTGCTGGAAGGCGAAAAAGAGTATCAGTGGACCAAAAAGAAAGAGGAGGCAAGTCTACTTAAGCGAACATCGAATAAGGATGGCTTCTTTGAAATCAAGGGGTTGCGTTACGGCAGCTATTCATTAGAAGAAATAAAAGCTCCAGACGGCTATCTTGTAAGTAAAAAGGAAATTCCTTTTGAGATTTCGGAGAACAGCTATACGTTTTCTAAGGGCATTCTGCAAGTAGTCAATCAAAAGGAGACCCCACCGGGCAAACAAACAGAGAAACCTAGTCCGACAGAAACAAAGAAACTTGCTACAGGGCCGCTTGCTCAATACCCGAAAATGAATGATACGCGAAATCTGTTGTTTATCTTGATCGGCGGAAGTCTAGTCGTAGTAGTCATTGTGCTAGCGTTTAAGCGGAAAACTAGAAGGAGTGAATAATCAAATGACAATCAAAAAAAAGTTATTTCTCATGATCGGTTTATTAGCATCGGTAATGTCACAAGGGGTACTAGGATTTGTTGGAATAGCTGAGGCTGGGACAAATAGTGAACAGACTGTCGTCATCCATAATTTAAAATACGATAAACTGCCAAATGAAATTCAAAATACTGGCGATGAAATGCTCGATTTTACAGGAGAACCGTTGGCAGGCTCGATCTTCACCGCCTATGATGTTACCGATATTTATTGGAAAGCTTATGAAATGGCGAGTGGTGACCACGCAGCAAAAGAAACCACAGCGATCGAGGCGGCAAAAAAGGCAGAGACCTCAACCATAACTGGAAATGCCTTTCCAAAGACAGACAGTGACGGATTAGCCGAACTCGCTTTGCCAATAAAATCTGGAGAAGAAAATGCGATTTATTTGATCAAGCAGACAACGTTTCCTGCGGGAGTCGTTCCAGCCAAATCAGAGCCCTTTGTTATTGGTCTGCCCTCTCATGATGAGGCCGGCGTTCTAAGAACGAAGGTGCATGTTTATCCGAAAAATGAAATGCCGACGAATGATGTGAAGTTTATTAAATACGGCATTGATTCGGATGGAAAGAAAGATGTTCTAAAAGGTGCGAAATTTATTTTAAAGAAAAAAGACGGCAATTACTATAATTCTACTACGAATGATTTTGATATAGTGGAAGCCGATAAAGAGCGTGCCGCGGAGTTTATCTCTGATAAAGCCGGCATCGTGAAAGCAGAAGGGCTGATCTTATCACCAGGAATCTATGAATTTTATGAAATTGAAAGTGATGTAGCGACATCTGAAAAGCAAGATGAGAATCCAGAGAACGATTATAAATTTCACTTTAGAATCAATCCAAAGGTATCCGTTACTGTATCAGATGAGTGGAAAGTAACCAAATACGATTATTATGATGACCAGCTACAGCCGAAGGAATTGGAAGAACCATTTGGCGATAATATCGCTGAAGCCTATAATTTCAAGGTACCGAATGTAAAAAAAGAGGTAGACGATAATGGCGTTCGAAATGGGCAAGAGATCACCTACATTATTTCGAAAAAAATCCCTGAAGATGTCGGAATCTATAACACATATAAACTGATCGATACCTTTGATAAGCGACTGGAACTTTGCTGCAGTGAAGAAAAAATTTTAAAGAGTATCAAAGTAGATGGCGGAGAACCGACGGGATTGTCTCCGAAATTTGCTATGGCGCCGGGATCAAATCAATTTAGCATCACATTTACTCCAGGGAATTTAGCGCGCCATGCGACGAAAACCTTGTCCTTTGAAGCTACAATGAAAGTCAAAGCAGGAACGGAGCTGAAAGAAATTGACAATGATGTGGTCTTTGAGAATTGCTTCCGCGATTCGAAAGATAAGCAGCGCATCCAGACTTATGCGAAACGTTTTGTCAAAGTCGATAGCAAATCAGATAAAAAATTAAAAGATGCCGAATTTGCGATAAAAAATAAAGCCGGCGATTTTATGAGATTGACGACGGAAGATACTGGAGATTTCGTTCCGACTGTAAGAGGTTATGCCCAAAACTATGTCGTTAATTGGGTTGCTGATGAAAAAGATGCGACAAGGCTCATTTCTGACGATGAAGGAAAATTTGGGATCTATGGTCTTGGATCAGATGAAGCAGATTATTATACTTTGGTTGAAACAAAAACCCCCGCTGGCTACGTAAAATTAAAAGATATGACGTTTACCGCCGACGGAGCCGGAGAAAGTCAAATTCTGCGAGTGGAAAACAAAGCCAAAGGGATTCTGCCGATGACTGGAGGAATGGGGATCGTTGGACTGATCGTGATAGGAATCATTGGTTTGGTCAGCGGAATCACCTACTTCAAACAACGACATCGATTGACTGACAAGTAAGAAAATTGGTGGTTCGATGAAGAAAAATTACAAAAAATTATTCGTAGATATACTGATGTTCGTAGTGATGATCGGGGGCTTGTGTGCGCTGCTGTATCCGGTTGTTGGAGATACATTGAATAATTTTTGGAATCAGCAAGTCATCAATTATTATCAAGAAAAATCCAACGCTGAAAATCGCCAAGCAATCCAGCAGGAGCAACAACGAATTAAAGCAGAAAACAAAAAAATTGCCAAGATGGGTGTCCCCGGCAGCGACCCGTTTACTAAAAAGGAAGCAAAAGCGACTAAACTTGAAAAGGATTATTATCAGCAACATACGATTGCCGTTATTCGAATTCCTAAAATCAGCGTTGCGTTACCAGTGTTTGATCAGACGGACGGTCTTTTTCTAAAACGCGGGGCCGCTTTGCTGGAAGGAACATCGTACCCGAATGGCGGTAAAAGTACCCACACGGTGATCACATCTCATCGGGGATTAAAGGAAGCACGATTGTTCAGTGATTTGCCCAAACTAAAGAAAGGCCATCACTTCTATCTGGAATACAAAAATCAGACACTGGCCTACAAAGTAGATCAGATCCAAACCATCGAGCCCACAGAAGTTGAGGCCTTGAATATTGTTGAAGATAAAGATTATGTGACCTTGATGACCTGCACGCCTTATGGGGTTAATAGCCATCGGCTGTTAGTTCGAGGAACGCGGATTCCTTTTGATGATGAGATGAAGGAGACTCTTGCTGAAGCAGATCGAATTCAACGAAATAAGTATTTAGCGATCATGATCTTCTGTCTTTTACTGATCGTCGGTGTCGGCAGTGTGGTCCATAAGCGGGTCAAAGCTGCGAAATCTCGTTAAAAATTATAGTACAGCATAAAAAATGCAAACTTTCTGATTTTAAGGGTCTTAGGCAAGTCCTTTAGAGTCAGAAAGTTTATTGATTCCGTTTACATACTCCGATTGTATTTGATAAAATGGAAGTTAATCTAACACAAAGGAGTATGGGTATGACTTTTAAACATATCGTGATTTTTACGATCAAGGAATTTAATAAGAACAAAGAAAAAGATGGTTATCTTCCGCAAAATGGAACGGTCATCAATACTTTTGTCGGAACAAATGGACTGAACTGTGTTGCGGTAGGCTACGTAAGATAATCTAAACGAGGTATTAGCAGCCTGTTAAGGGCTGTTTTTTTATTTAACAAATACAGGGTTGGTGGTAGACTAGGTGTAAGCGTTGAGCGAATGATGAAAACAGCTCATAGTAACGTGTTTATTGTGAGTTTAACAGGGAGAGCGGGTGGTTGTTTTGGCTAGCTATGTGATGGAACAAATCGGTTTTGGCGGGATCGCGGTTACAGGCCTATTGCTGCTTTTTGGCGTGTTGCTGAAGTTGACCAATGGCCTGTTTATCGCAAGACTTCCTTGGGATTTTATCAGACATAGAGAGGACCCCAGCTACGAAGCGGAGCGAAGAACGGGGAAAGCTTGCAGCGATTTTGTGTTCCGCTATGTGCCGCCATTCTTTCTTGGCTTTTTGGCGATTCTGATTTTGGCATATCTCCTTTAACGGGGAATCTATTGTTTGGTGATTTGTGCAGAAAAATTTAAATACGTAAAAAAGGACTAGAAAAATTCCAGTCCTTTTATTTGTAATTATGCTTGTAATACTTCAACGATTTTCTCGTTAAATGCAGGAAGATCGTCGGGTGTACGGCTAGTAACCAGTTTATTATCTACCACAACAGGTTCGTCTTTAACGATCGCACCCGCATAACCAACATCCGGCCGGACTGTTGTATAGGCAGTCATCGTGCGGCCTTTTGTAAGCCCCGTTTGGATAAAGATTTGAGGGCCGTGACATATGGCGAATAATGGTTCGTTTTTGTCTAGGAAATAGGTCACGAAGGCTACAAAACGTGCGTCACCCCGTAGTTGATCAGGTGAAAAACCGCCAGGAATCAATAGTGCATCAAAGTCTTCAGGTTTGACGTCATCAATGCTTTTATCACTCTTGAACTTGCTTCCTTTTTTACCTGTGATTTCTTGGTCAGCTTCGAAGCTGATAATTGTGACTTCGTTACCGTCTTTTTCAAGCGCTTCTTTGGAAGAGGATAGTTCAACATCCTCTACTAAATCTGTGACGATTGCTGCAATTTTCTTGGTCATTGAATGTCCATCCTTTCTTTTGACAATATAATTACCCTAAATGATAAGTAGCGGGAATTCAAATCATCTGTTTGTCAGGTAGGAGTACCGATTAACTGATATAATTAATCAAAAGGAGGTTTTTATGAAAATAATTGCGATGAATCAAAATTTATCAGAATTACCTAGACTAGAAGCTTCTAGCGAAATGTTTACAGAGGTCAATATTTTCAATAATCACTTCAAAGACTTTCCGACGGAGTTATTATCGATGATCAAACTTGAGGTTTTAAATATCTCTGCGAATCAAATTACTAGGATTCCGGATGCGATCGGTCGTCTAAATAAATTGAAAAACATTGATTTTGGCCACAATAAGATTACAGAGATTCCTGCAAGTTTTTTCAAGCTGATCAATTTAAAGGATTATGTCTATTTACATAACAATGAATTGAGCCAATTACCCGATTTATTCGACAAGCTTCCAGCGATCGAGTATTTGAATTTGAGTGAAAATTACTTAACAGAGATACCTGAAAGTATGGGGCATTTAGATAATTTGATTGAATTACGTGTGATGGAGAACCAGTTGAAGGGATTGCCGCAATCAATCGGCAGGCTCAATAATCTCCATGAGCTCTATCTAAAAGACAATCAAATCGCTGATTTCGTCTTTTTCGATAGCGATTGGAAGAATTTGCGTGTTTTGGATTTAGAAAAAAATAACCTGACTAACTTCGAACTCAATTTTTATCGTACGCAAAATTTGCAGCGGATCAATTTGCGGCACAATAATTTATCTTCGATTCCAATAGAGATTGGTCAAGCCTCCTCGTTGATCGAGCTCGATTTGCGCAGCAATCAATTACGGGCATTACCGAAAAGCTTATTGGATCTAACTCATTTACAAAGACTGGATCTGAGATGGAACCATATGCTGGATTTACCTGACTGGATCGTTGATTTGAAGCGGAAAGGCTGCATTGTCTACACTTAAAAAGTAAATAACTGCCATTCACAAATAGCGCCAGAATAAAAATTAATTTTGTAAAAGTTGTTGACAGCGCTTTCTAGATTTGTTAAGCTGACTTTGAATTAAATAGACCAAATGATGGATAGTGATTGTTTAAATACAAGCTAAACCTGATGATGTGTACGATGTATTTGTCGTGCCCTCATTGGGTTTTTTTGTTGCTCTAAAATAGGAGGTGACTTTATAAAAAAGAACAAAATTGGATTTGACAACGATTACAAAGGTATCTATCATTTTAAGTGAACGAAGTCGGTGGAAATGATTTTTAGTAACGGATGTCACAGAACGGAGGAGCATTGGATGCAGATTCAGAAGATTTTGAATAACAATGTAGTCATCACGACCGATCAAAAAAATAACGAGATTGTCGCGATGGGGCGTGGTCTAGCCTTTCAGAAAAAAATTGGGGATGAGATCGCTGAGACGGCGATCGATAAAACCTATCATCTTGCGAACAGTGATCTGTTCCATAAGTTTCAAGAATTGTTAGTAGATGTTCCAATCACCTATGTAGAAATTGCCAATGACATTATTGATGAGGCAAAAGTCACATTGAAGAATCCGTTGAATGACTCGCTCTATATATCGATCACTGATCATTTGTACGCCGCGATTCAACGAGTTAAAGAAGGCGTTCGGGTTCGAAATTTATTATTATGGGATGTTAAACGCTTATTCCCAGATGAGTTTTCAGTTGGTGTGAGTGCTGTAAAGAAGATCAAGGAAAAGTTCAAAATTGACTTAGGAGAAGACGAAGCGGGAAATATTGCTTTGCACCTAGTGAATGCACAAACGGAAAGTGACAATGAAGACGCCTATATGATGGCGGAATTGATGCAGGAGATTATACAAATAACCAGCTATTATTTTAAAGTTCAATTGGATGAGGAATCTGTCTACTTCTATCGTTTCACGACGCATTTACGTTTCTTTGCTTCTCGCATTATGAACCATCGGCAGCTGACTGATGAAACGGATGACGAACTGCTTTTAATCATTCAAAAAAATATCAAAACGCGTATCAATGTGTTGAACGAATTGCTGATTTTATCAGAAAAAAATATCACTATGAAATGTCAAATGACGAGAAATTATATTTAACGATCCATATCGCACGATTAGTCCGAAAAATGAATCAATAAACGTTTGGGTGTACTGTTTAGCGCTGAACAACCACTCAATGTTTCTAACGAATTGAACTACCATGCTAATTCCACTTTTCGAAGTATTTCCCGGGTTGTCGGTTAGTGGAAGAGCAAATGTAGTGGAAATCAGACTCATTTTCTGAAGGAAAATGAATCTCTTATTACAAACTAGGAGGAAAAAACAGTGGGTAAATATCATGATTTAGCGGAGAATATTATCGCCAATGTCGGCGGCAAGGAAAATATCAACAGCGTGACGCATTGTATCACTCGGTTGCGTTTTAAATTGAAGGATGAAGCAAAGGCCAATGAAGATGTGTTGAAAAACATGGACGGCGTTGTAACAATCATGAAGAGCGGCGGCCAATTCCAAGTGGTTATTGGGAACCATGTACCGTTAGTTTATGCAGAGGTATTAGAAGTTGCGGGAATCACAGGCGAATCCAGTGGAGAAGATGAGGGTGAAAAGGGCAATCTCTTTAACCGCTTAATCGATTTAATCTCCGGCTGTTTCCAACCATTCTTAGGTGCGTTGACGGCTGGCGGGATGATGAAAGGGTTCAATGCGTTATTCCTATATCTGAAATTGTATGAAGCAGGTAGTGGAACAGATTTATTCTTTACGGCTGCTGGCGATGCCATTTTCTATTTCATGCCGATCGTCATTGGTTTGACAGCTGCTCGCAAATTTAAGGTTGCTGACTTTACCGGTATCGCAATTGGGATGGCGATGGTTTATCCAACGATCCAGGCTTCTGCTTTGGGTGCTGGAAAGCCGATCATGACACTGTTTGCCAACACTATTCTGGAAAGTCCCGTATTCATTAAAGTGTTTGGCTTACCGATTATCGCAAACAACTATACGAGTAGTGTGGTGCCAGTTATTTTAGTTATCTGGTTTGCGAGTCTTATTCAAAAACTGGCGAAACGTCTGATTCCGGAAATGCTGCAGACCTTCTTAGTACCAATGTTTACGATCATGATCTCAGTCTTCTTTGGTTTATTGATTATTGGTCCAGTTATCACGTTCTTGACGAACATTTTAGGATCTGGTTTTACAGCATTGTATGAATTCTCACCTATACTTATGAGTGTCGTGGTTGGGTTCTTCTGGCAAGTCCTAGTAATCTTCGGTTTGCATTGGAGCTTGATCCCATTAGCGATGATCAACTTCTCAACGTTAGGTTCTGATATTATTTTAGCCGCTTCATTCTCTGCAAGCTTCGCCCAAACAGCGGTCGTACTAGCAATGTTCTTCAAACTAAAAGACAAAAAATTAAAAGAATTAGCAATTCCAGCAGTCATCTCAGGATTATTCGGTGTAACTGAACCAGCAATTTATGGTCTGACTTTACCTAAGAAAAAACCATTCCTCATCTCAATGATTGGTGCAGCTGTAGGGGCATTGATCACTGGATTATTTGGAGCAAAGAGCTATATGATGGGCGGTCTAGGCGTTTTCGGATTTGTCAGCCACATCAATAAAGGCGACATCAGCAGCATGGTCACTCAATTTATCGCAGTCGGTGTAGCGATGGTCTTCAGTTTTGTAGTAACAATGTTGTTCTGGAAAGATGAAGAAGTAACAGAAAAAACAGAAGTTCAAAATGAAATGGGTGTTCGTAAAGAAATCGTGACGTCGCCTGTTCAAGGGAATATGATGCCATTAGAAACAGCAAAGGATGAAGCGTTTGCTCAAGGAGCATTAGGCAAAGGCGTTGTGATTCACCCGACAGTTGGTGAAGTTGTGGCACCATTTGATGGCACGGTTATGACGATGTTCCCGACCAAACACGCGATTGGGTTGATTTCAGATAACGGTCTGGAGTTATTGATCCATATTGGGTTAGATACGGTTCAATTAGATGGAAAATATTTTGAAGCACATGTAGAACAAGGGGCAAAAGTAAAACGTGGCGATAAATTAGTCAGCTTTGACATCGAAGCGATTGAAGCAGCTGGCTTCAGCGTGGAGACACCAGTTATCGTAACCAATTCAGCGGATTACTTGGATATTATTGAAGCTGACAAACAAGAAGATGTTTGCAGCAAAGATGAATTGTTAACAGTGCTAGTTTAGTTTTGCAAAAAAAATAGGATGATTTATCCTTAACGTTGTCTGGCTTCACGAACTCGCCGCTAAAGCTCGTTCGTGAAGCTTTTCTTGAGAACGTTAATTTGGTCGGAAGGACTCAGAAAATTGTACCATTGACTCTGGCGATTCGGCCATGATAGCGGAGCTGGTTTTTCGTTTATCTACGAGTTCACTGATCTCGATCAGGTGATTTAGATTCTTTTGATACTCTTCGGCAAAGACCACACTATACAGTACATCAAGCAAGTAGCAAATAGATGAATTGATCGTAAAGTTCGCGATCTTAGTATAGAGGCGTTCGCGGGTAGTCATTCTTAGCACGGCTTGACTGAGAGAAGCCAACGTATTTTCGCCGATGCTTGTCAACGCAATGAAGGGAACGTTTCGTTTTTTTAAAATTTTTGCGATTTGTAAAATAAAATTATTTTCGCCAGTATAAGAAATCAAAATACAGCAGGTCTTTTCCTGACTGTTGAAGGCTTCATAGGCATCTTCCCCCATTGTTTGGCTAGTAACGACATTCTTTTTGATACGGCGCATTTTTAACGCAAAATCTTGTGAGATCAGGAGATTGGCGTTGCTGCCGAATATCTTGATCTGTCTTGCATTCAATAAAAGCTGCTTGGCTTTTTGCAGATCGTCATGATTCAACAGGCTTAGCGTATCGTCGATCGTTGTTCGTTCTAATGAAGCGATTTTGTTGGCAATCGTCATTAAGCCGTCATTCGATTGAAAAGGGAAGTTGGCATCGACATCGTCAAAATAGGTTTGCAGATAGGTTTGCTCAGCTAAAAATTCGGTTCGTAATTCGAGCCAGCCTTTGTAGCCCAATTTTTTTGCGACGCGGATCAAGGTAGAGGGGTGGACAAAATTAGCCTCAGCGATTTCTTTAATCGTCAAGGGTTCGATTGCGGTGCCCTTGTCTAAAATGAATTCTACTAAAGCACTTTCTGCGTTAGAAAAATCCGTTTGCTTCATTTTTTCTGCTAGTAACATAATGAACCCTCCTCTTATTTACGTTTATTATAGAGCATTTGTAAACACCTGTGTGGCTAAATAGAAATAATTTCGAAAAAAATCCACCAACATTTACAAAATAAACCGTTTTCTTTCGCTTGTTTGTAAATATAGATGGAATAATTTGTGAACAGATTGAATTGAAATTTTACGTGATGGATAATTGAATTGTAAATAAAAACAAAAGGAGTCGATCGAATGTCAGCAGGAGTAAAAATCGCCACGATTGGTGGAGGAAGCAGCTATACACCGGAATTAATGGAAGGGTTTATCAAACGATACGATGAGTTGCCCGTTAGAGAAATCTGGTTAGTCGATATTGAAGCAGGCCGTGAAAAATTAGAGATCGTTGGTGCGATGGCACAACGTATGTGGGATGCTTCACCTTATGATGTAAAAATCCATATGACGTTAGATCGCGAAGAAGCCCTAAAAGACGCTGACTTTGTAACGACTCAATTTCGTGTAGGGTTATTAGAAGCTCGGATCAAAGATGAACGCATTCCAGCTTATTATGGCATGCTAGGACAAGAAACCAACGGTGCTGGCGGAATGTTCAAAGCCTTCCGGACTGTTCCGATCATTTTAGAAATCGTTGAAGATATGAAACGTTTATGTCCAGATGCGTGGTTGATCAATTTTGCGAATCCAAGCGGCATGGTGACTGAAGCAGTTGTTCGTTATGGTAAATGGGACAAAGTAATTGGCTTATGTAATGTACCTGTGATGGCCACGATGGTTGAACCTGAGATGATTGGCAAAAACGTGGATGAATTAATCTACAAATTTGCTGGTTTGAATCACTTCCATTGGCATAAGGTTGCTGATGATCATGGAAAAGACATCACGATGGCTATTATTGATAAAATGTATGAAGGCGATGAAACAGGGATGCCGAAAAATATCCATGATATTCCGTTCCCAAGAGAAATCTTGGAGCAAATGGAAATGATCCCTTGCGGCTACCATCATTACTATTATCAAGAAGAGGAAACACTTGCTCATGCGTTAGAAGAATACAAAACAATTGGTACGCGTGCGCAGCAAGTGAAGCAAACCGAAACAGAATTATTTGAATTGTACAAAGATCCAAACCTAGACTATAGGCCAGAACAATTGGGTCAACGCGGCGGAGCTTACTATTCTGATGCTGCTTGTGAATCAATCGCTTCGATTTATTCTAACAAAGACACACAATTAGTCGTTTCAACAAAAAATGATGGCGCAGTACCAGATCTTCCGGCGGATTGCGTAGTTGAAGTTTCTGCTTATATCGGCGGACAAGGCGCTCGTAATGTTGCATTCGGCGAATTGCCAACAGCAGAACGCGGCTGGCTGCAAGTGATGAAAGCAATGGAATTACTAACCATCGAAGCAGCCGTTACTGGTGATTACAATACAGCGTTGCAAGCATTCACGATCAATCCAATGGTACGTTCTGGTAAAACAGCACAACGCATCATGGACGAATTATTTATCGCACATAAAGACTTCTTGCCAAACTTCAAAGAAACGATCGAACGTCTTGAAAAAGAAGGGATCGAAGTACAAGATGAAGTGGCACGTGAATTAGATTTAGAAAAAGTATAGAACAAAGAAAGCAGGGAAATTATGGGATTTAGAAAAGACTTCTTATGGGGCGGCGCGACAGCTGCCAATCAATGTGAAGGCGGGTATAACGAAGGCGGACGCGGATTAGCCAACGTAGATTTAGCACCAGTCGGTGAGGATCGTTTTGCTGTTATCGCGGGGAAAAAGAAAATGTTCGATTTTGATGACGCGCATTTTTATCCAGCAAAAGAAGCAATCGATATGTACCATCACTGGAAAGAGGACATCGCACTATTTGCGGAAATGGGCTTCAAGACCTACCGTCTATCATTAGCGTGGAGTCGGATCTTTCCTAAAGGGGACGAAAAAGAACCGAATGAAGATGGCTTGAAATTCTACGAAGATATCTTCAAAGAGTGTAAAAAATTCGGCATCGAACCATTAGTAACGATCACTCACTTTGACTGCCCAATGCACTTAGTTGAAAAATATGGTGCATGGCGCAGCCGAGAATTAGTCGGTTTTTATGAAAACTTGTGTCACGTAATCTTCAATCGCTATAAAGGCTTAGTGAAATACTGGTTGACCTTCAATGAGATTAATATGATCTTGCACGCGCCATTTATGGGTGCAGGCCTTTATTTTGAAGAAGGCGAAAATGAAGAACAAGTGAAATACCAAGCAGCTCACCATGAATTAGTCGCTTCAGCGATCGCAACGAAGATCGCTCATGAAGTTGATCCGGAAAACCAAGTTGGCTGTATGTTAGCGGCAGGTTCGTATTATCCATACACACCAAAACCAGATGATGTATGGGCAGGACGTCAAGAAGAACGTCAAAACTATTTCTTCATTGATGTACAATCTCGTGGCGAATATCCAGCTTACGCTGTGAAGGAAATGGAACGCAATGGCATCGACGTGAAGATGGAAGAAGGCGACAAAGAGCTATTGAAAGCTCATACTGTTGACTTTATCTCATTCTCTTACTACTCTTCTCGCGTGGCGACAACAGATCCGGAATTGTTGGAACAAACCAGCGGCAATATCTTCGCATCTGTGAAGAACCCTTACTTGGAATCAAGCGAATGGGGCTGGCAAATTGATCCACTTGGATTACGTATTACAATGAACGACTTATACGATCGTTACCAAAAACCATTATTCATCGTAGAGAATGGTCTAGGAGCCATTGATACGCCTGACGAAAACGGCTATGTAGAAGATGATTATCGCATCGACTACTTAGCACAGCACGTTCAAGCGATGAGAGATGCGGTTGATCAAGATGGTGTAGATCTATTAGGCTACACAACTTGGGGTTGTATCGACCTTGTGTCTGCCGGAACAGGTGAAATGAAGAAACGTTATGGCTTCATTTATGTGGACCGCGACAATGAAGGCAACGGAACCTTGAAACGCAGTAAGAAAAAATCATTTGATTGGTATAAAAAAGTCATCGAAACAAATGGTGAAGATTTAAGTAATTAATTTACAGCCGAGACTTGCGTATTCGCAGGTCTCGGTTTTTGCTGTTCGAAGTTTGTGGAAGAGTTGAGTGGAGAATTTTATATTTATAATAGAAGAAAGAGGGAAAGAGCGGCAGCAAGCTAGAGGCTGACCGCTCTTTTTTTGTTCAATAGCCTATAAACTATGCGATTTATTTGATAATTATTGCAAAATAAAAAACCTTTTCTTTAGATAATGAGTAATTAAATAGGATTTTTAAACTTCTGTTATTGGAATGTATGTTCACTTAATAGTCTTTTTGTCTATTTAAAATAACGCGAACCAAATATTTTGTAGGAAGTAAAAAAAATGATTATCTGCTATTCTGTTATAGAAATGTGAGATTTTGGGAGGTATTTGATGAAAAAGGTCGGCTTATTGATACTAATGTTCGTCATTTTTTCCATTCTAGCTGAGCTGACTGTACGAATTGCGACAACACACGCGCAAACGAAAGAAATTCAGCTGATTGAAGAAAAGGAACTAAAGTTTTCTTATATATATGAAGAAAAAAAGCATCGACTACTTTTGAACTTTGCGAGAAAAAGCGCAGACAATGACCAGCAGCGGTTGAAAATCAGGATTACGGATGAGAAAGGGCAAGACCTCGACTATCCAGAAACAGATCAGATGAGAGTGCAGGATGGTTGGCTGATTGAAGGAAATTTTTCAGCGCAGCAGGAGGGGCAAGTGACAATTGACTTACCCCAATCGGTAAAAATTATACAGTTATTTGTCCAGATGGATCAACAGAGTAATGCTGATCATCAGAAAGGGGTTCAGGAGAATATCCTTGATTACGATCAGCCTTTTATCATCAACTTGGACAATACAGATAAGGCTATCGATTCAAGTTCTGAAATAATTATTGGACCGAAAGAAGAGGGCGGAAAATCATCTGCTAATACACAGGCAGTCCATACGAATACATTGATTGATAAAATGTATGAACGGATGTATACCAATAAACAGCCTCACTATACGATTAATGCCGGCGGAGAGTATCCTGAATATGCTTGGCAGCCAGAAAATCAACTCAATGTAATCAATCATCAAGGAGGAGACGCGAATAAAAATGAGTGGGATGAGGTAACCAGTTGGGATATTGCAACGGATGACTATACGCAATCTTACATTAACTATGGCGAGGATAATACCAATCCCAATATCAGTATTCGTAAATACGCACAACAAACGGATCAGCCGGATGAGTTTAAGATCAAGTTAAATGTTAAAGGAAATACGGCCTATGAACCAGGGGTTGATTTGGTCTTTCTACTAGATAATTCTTCCTCTATGCTGAATTTTGGAAGCGGTTCGTCCCTTTCTAGAAAGAAGAACACAGAAGCAGCCTTCGAAAAGATCATTACGAAGCTGCAGGAAACGTATCCCGATAATCAAGGAGGGATTCGAATCGGGTCCCATATCTTTTCCGATTATGAGCCAGGTTACTGGGGCGAAACATCTAACGAGAAAATGACATTTCCACTTTCAGCTAGTCATACGGATTGGAAGAGTATGGTGACAGAATACTGTCGAACAATCTCAGTCGGCAGTACCTTCACGCAACAAGGGTTAAGAGAAGCGGGAGACATTTTTTTGGATGCGCCAAACGTTGGAGAGCGGTACAAAATGCTTTTCCTATTAACCGATGGGGCACCGAATAGAAGCTGGATACCGAAAGAAGCCGTATCTGATCCAAATATGTATTATGATCCATTCCATATTACTACGTTTTCGAATATGGGCTCTATGGGGGATTACGGCCAAGGAAGTAAATTGAATGCCGTCGCAAATCAAACAAAATTTCCATTAATCAGCGGACTAGGCAGCAGCCATATCACTACAACCAATTCCACTGCGAAGGGTCTTAAGGAAAATGAAGGTGTTGAGATTCATACGATCGGTGTGAATATTGAAGCCGGGACTGGCGATCATTCAACCGCTCAATTAAAAAAAGGGCTTTATCGAATGTCTACTAAGAAGGCCAATACCGGAGATGAGGATAGTCAGGAAGATTACTTCTATTATGATGTGAGCAATCCAGATGAACTGACTGAGGTTTTTAAAAATTGGTATGAAACGATTATACGAACCGTTGATCGCGGTAAAATTACCGATCCTTTAGGCGAGATGGTCGACATTGTTGAAGCGGCCGATCCTGAAGCAACGATAAAGCTGAGTCAAGTAAGCAATGGCGCAGAGGAAATTGAAAGTAAGAATATGCCAAGCTTTAACTTAACAGATAATAAACGTACGATCGATATCAGCAACATTAATTTGACTGGCGGACAGGAAATTGAGATCGAGTATACAGTTAAATTAAAAACCACCAGCCCTTCTTTTGTTTCAAATCAGTGGTATCCAGCCAATGGCACGACTACCTTAGAACCTACACCTGAACGAAATACCGATAAGCTGGAGTTTGGTAGCCCTTCAGTTCGATATAAGAAATTGGATCTTGTGATCCCAGTTGAAAAAATCTGGTCTGATACCGATAAGGAAACAGAGAATTATTGGAACCTGCGACCGCGGAAGGTGACGGCTGTTTTACAAACGTTGGAAGGATCGGAATGGGAAGAGGTTGAAACGATTGATTTAAGCGCTGCTACGAACTGGAAAGGAACTTTTGCGCCTGTTGAAGGCGGGGCTGAAACTACGTATCGTGTAATCGAGCCCGCTCGAACGACTGGTTATAAAGTGCCCAGCATCAACCAAGATCGTTTTACCTCTGAAACATTGACCAATGAGGGGATAAAAATTACGAATGAATTGCTGCGGGGAGAATATCAGTTCTGGAAATTTATGGGAGTGGAGAAAAATACCTTCAGCCGGGACTTACCAGAATTCCTAGTGACCCGCGAGGATGGAAAACTTCTTGCAGAAAAGCTGAAGCCGGATAGTTTAGGTAGTGTTTCCTTAAAAAATGTTCCTATTGGCGAGTATACAGTAGAAGAAACGTATGTCCCGTTAGGCTTCAAAAAAATGGCGGACTTTGTAGTGAAGGTCACGGAAGATTCTTCAGCGATCGCGCTCATCTTCAAAGTTGATGACCATACAGATCCGCCGATCGTCATAAATGAGTTAAAAGATTTTTCATTAGTGATTGAGAAAATCGATCCGATGGGAGAGCCTTTGAAAGGTGCGGCCTTCAAACTGACTGGTCCAAATTATGAAGAGAGTCAAAGTGGCGGGCCCGAATTTACCTTCAGCAATTTAAGGCCGGGCAGCTATACATTGACAGAAACGGAGAATCCAGACAGGTATCAGCGAATCAAGGAGCCGATTTTGTTTGAGATCGAAAGCGATGGGAAGGTGACGATTCAACCCCATTCACAGGTTAGCGGAGCAGCGGAAATTACTGGAGAAGGCAATCGCATCAAGTTAAAAGTAGTCAATAAAAAGGTGAGAGAAGGTGCTTTGCCAAATACGGGCGCTTTTGGGATTCGCAAGTTCTATTTAGCAGCAATCTTTTGTGTAATATTAGGTGTCATTCTGAGTGGTGTATCTGCATACCACACGAATAATGTAAAAGAATAAAGTCGAGTCTGATTTATTAGTCCTAAAGGTTGAAGACAAAGCAGGTAGTAATCTTAGTGTTCGAGATTGCTACCTGCCTTTTTCATTTTTAAGGATAAGGATGCTTGGTCACTGCTTTTTTTGTTTCGCTTCATTTTTTTGAAGCTAAATAATCAGAAAACCGGATAATTTACTTGAGATTTCAAAAATGACTATTATTTATTTTAATACAAAATTAACGAAAAGGGACAAATAACAATTTTTTTTATGTAAGAGTCATCAATGAGTGCTTTTTTAGAGCTTCAATAACAGTTTCTTTGAACGATATATAAAATAAAAAAATTTTTTTCATCTGCTATTCTTAAGATGCAAATAACATATAAATAATTTATGGTGACAGCAATTTTTATAGAATCGCTGTTTTACTGAAGACAATTATTTTTGAATGTATTGGTTAAAGTTCTATGAGGGAACGACAAAGGGGGAGGGTAATATGAAAAAGACGAACATATTGCTATTTGTGATGCTTCTTTTTTCGATTATCGTGGAAGCGGGTTTATCAATAATGCCTGTTCACGCAGAAACGAAGGAAATTCAATTAGTTAATGAAGAGTTTTTAGAGCTTTCATATACATACGAACAGAAAGAGGATGCCAATCGCTGGATTTTGAATTTCAAGCATAAGAGTGCGAATGATACGCATGAACAGCGATTAAAATTTAAAATCATGGATGAAAAAAACCAAGTGATCGATTATCCGACAGACGGTGACATGATCAAGCAGGATGACTGGTGGATCGAAAAGGATTTTTCAGAGGAGAAATCTGAACAGGTGTCATTCACACTGTCTCAGTCGGTGAAAACACTGAAGCTGTATGTCCAAATGGATCAACGGGAAAAAAACACTGAGGATGAGTCAAAGGCAACGAAGATCCAAGAAGATATTTTAGAGCGAAAGAAACCCTTCGTTCTGAAGGCAGAACAGAAAAGTACGGAAAAAACGAAAGAAGGCTCTTCTGAGAAAGTAGAGATCAAGAAAGAAGAACAAGTGACAACCGTGAGTTCTGAAAACTTTGTAGGACCAAAAAAAGAGAGTCAAAAGAATAGTGCTTCCAAAGTTGCGACTGCCGCAAACGGAACTGGCCGAATGTATTCTCCATTATATGAAAATAAAGTAACGAAGTATAAACATGATGCGGGAACTTATCCAGAATTTTCTTGGAAACCAACTGGACAGACCAATGTTATCAATCATCAAGGAGGACTTTCAAGTCAACCAGGTTGGGATGGTGTGGAAAGCTGGAACGTCGCAAGCGATGATTTCTCCAAGTCTTATATAAAATATGGGGATGCGGATAATGCAAATATTCAATTGAGAAAGTACGCGCAAGAAACCAATAATCCAGAAGAATTCAAAGTTAAGCTGAATGTTCGTGGGAATACGACCTATAAACCTGGGGTGGATATTGTTTTTCTAATGGACAATTCACAGTCAATGATATCTAATACGGATTTAGCCCCTGGTGAGGCGACTAGAAAAACCAACGCGAACTTAGCCCTTGAGAAGATCGTGAGTGAGTTGAAAAAAAACAACGTACCAGCAGCTGAAAATATTCGTATAGGTGCTGAGATTTTTTCTGATTATTCTTATTATCAATCATGGGGTGGCGGCGCTCGACCTGGAGAGACTCGAACCTTTAAATTATCCAAAAATACGGCAGATTGGGACAAGATGGTCAGTGAATACAAGCGTGCTGATTCTAATGGTGTGACCTTTACGCAACGAGGGTTGCAAGAAGCGAAAGATATATTTGACGCATCATCAAGCCCAGAACGCCATAAATTATTGTTCGTTCTAACGGATGGCGCACCAAACCGTAGCTGGACGACGAGTGATCGAGGTACTGATAATTTGGAAATGTTCCCCGATCTAAAATATTTCTCAAATTTTAATAAGGGGACTAAACCAAATTATAATGCTGGAAGTTCTTTACATTCAAATACGGAAAGAATGACTACTTCAATTAGTCCTGCTTATAATGGGGTGATTAACAGTCACATTACAACGACCAATTCGACGGCGATTGATTTAAAAAATTCTGGAATAGAGATTCATACGATTGCATTAAAGCTGATGGTTAACTATTTGGAACAGAATATGCCAAATGTACGTGAGAATCAAATTCGTGGATTGTATAAAATGTCCACGAAAAAAGCCAACGCAACAAATGGACCGCTAGTAGATAATGCGTCTGACTTTCATTTCTATGATGTATCTAATGGTGATGATTTAGTCAGTTATTTCAAAAACTGGTATGAAACGATCATTCGAACGGTTGATAAAGGAGTAATAACTGATCCACTCGGGGATATGGTGGAATTGGTTGGACAACCTACATGGAGACAGATTCGGAACACGGCTCCAACTATAGAAGAAGATTACCAACCTAATATTTCAATAGAAAACGGGAATCGACAGATTAAAGTGGATAATATAAACTTGTCACGAAATCAGGAAATCGAGATAGAATACACGGTTCGTCTAAAAATTAATGATGATACTTTTGTTTCGAATCGCTGGTATCCAGCAAATGGACGAACAACTTTGGCACCAACGCCAGAACGTACGAATGACCTGTTAGACTTTGGCGTTCCATCTGTTAGATATCAAAAGGAAGATTTTGTGATTCCAGTTGAGAAAGTATGGTCGGATACTTATAAAGGAGAATCGAATTACTGGAATTTGAGACCAGACAAAGTTTCAGCTACTTTGCAAAAGTTGAACGGTTCCACTTGGCAGGATGTCGAAACAATCGAGCTGAAACGAACGTCTTAATGGAAGGCCAGCTTTTCGCCAGTCGAAGGCGGTTCAGACAACAAGTATCGAGTAGTAGAAACGGCTCGAACCAACGGGTATAAGCAGCCTACTGTAAATAAAGGTGAGTTTACCTCGGATAATTTGGGCGAGGCTGGTGTGAAGATCACCAATGAACTGTTGCGGGGAGATTATCAGTTTTGGAAATTTATGGGAGATTGACAGGGTAAATTTGGCAACGATCTTCCAAAGTTTAAAGTGACACGTTCAAATGGCAAAGTTTTGGCAGAAAATCTAGAGCCGGATAGTTCTGGAAAAGTGTCGCTCACGCAACTTCCAATTGGAGATTATACAGTTGAGGAAACCTATGTTCCAAAAGGGTTCAAAAAAATGGCGAACTTCACAATTAATGTGACCGAAAGTAGCAGTAATCCGCCTACATCGCTTATGTTTACAGTAGGCGGTAGTACGGAAGATTATGCTGTACGAAATGAACTAAAGGATTTCTCAGTAATTATCGAAAAGGTCAATGAAAATGATACACGGCTAGCCGGTGCAACTTTTCGGTTAACGGGGCCTAATTATAATGAGATAAAATCTAATGGTCCAACCTTTGATTTTCCGAACTTGCGACCTGGGATCTATACACTAACGGAAACAGATAATCCAGACGGATATGAGCGAATAATTGATCCGATTACGTTTGTGATTAGTCAGGATGGAAAAGTTACGGTGAATGGGCATCCGAATGTCAGTGGATCTGGGGGGATTGGTGATACGGGAAATGTAATTCAATTGAAGGTAACCAATAAGCGTGTTCGAGAAGGCGCTCTGCCAAGAACAGGTTCCATTGGAATTCAGGGAATGTTTTTGACAGCCGGGCTGCTGGCTATTGGCGGTATTCTGTTGAGTATCGTTACGCTATATCTTAATAGAAGCAAAAAGTAAAGTTTTCTCAATCTTGAAAAAAATATGAATAAAAGAGTTTAAAAGCTGTAGGAACGCTTTTAAACTCTTTTTTTTGACTGTTTTCGAAAGATTAAATTCAAATCTTTTAATAAACTTCTGTAATTTGAGTATTTATAAAGTTAATGTCTTATTAAAAAAAAGATTTGAATAACAACAAATTATTAAAATCTTATTATTTAATAGGATTTTAAGCTTTTATAATAACTATAAATAAAATGTTAATGAAAAAGCGTCAAAAAATAAGATTCGATATGATGTGTATATAGAGAAATATAGTAAAAAAATTGGATGATTCTTATAAAAAAAACTCTTGAAAATGGAGTTATTTCATTTTAGAAACACTCTTTTTTCAAAAAAATAAAGTTCCTAGGTTTTTAAAGCAAAATGACGCGAAATACCCATAAATAGGAAGGTTAAATCACCAAAAATTTTAAACGATCAAAAAATAGGATTCTAAAGTGGCGTGTTTCTTCTTAACGGAACCCCCACTTATGAAGTTGTCATGGAGTGTGGGGGCATTCCAGACAAGGATAAATGAGAGGACACAGTTGGTAGGAAAAAATTAGATCGGTGCATAGGCTTTATGTGTTGATACTAATGTTTTTTAACTTTTGAGAGAACAGTGGGATGTCTCACTGGTGGAGTATGGAAGAAAAGGGGATGAGGAGATGGATTTTAGAGAGGTTTTAGGTGCAAGCAGTTTACGACGTCTACGCTTTGTTGAACTACTCTATGCAAGTCAAGTCGGCTTGCCAAGCGATCAGCTGCTTGAAGAACTAGAGTGTTCATTGCCTATCCTATTGAAGGACGTCAAGATAATCAATGATGAGCAGGATGATTTTCATATTGAAAAATTCAAAGGACTTTACCAAATTCAAGTCAAACCGCATGTAAGTATCAACCGTTTATACGCAGATGTTCTTCAAACATCACCAGAGTTTCAGATTATTGAAGAACTGCTCTATGAAAGATGCTCAAGCATCAGTGATCTTGCGGACAAGTTGTATTTGAGCGCCTCGAATACGCAGCGCTATTTGAAAAAAATCGAAACGGCATTCAAAAAATCAGGAATTCGTCTAGATTATCGGCCATTAAGAATAGAAGGAAAAGAAAGTGTCATCAGACATTTTTACTATCGTTACTTCTTAGAAAAATCGGATCGTTTAGAATCCCTGTTCATTGATCTAAAGGATTATCAGATCAAAGCGATCACTGATTTGGTGGATCAATTTATCCAAGTCAATCATTTGGAGAATCGTCATATCTTTAGAAAAAGGCTCAGCTACAACATTTATATCAGTTTGTGGCGTATCAAAAATGACCGTCATTTTCCAGAAAGCGAACTAATTAGCCCGCTGACTTTGCCAGATGAAGAAACCTTAGAATCTTTTGAACGGATGGCCTTGGAAGTCTTCAGAGTTCGTTTGACAGAAGAGGAGATCAAGGATTGCTTGTGGCTGTCCTAGGCAGACATGCTGATCTTTAGTGAAGATCAATGGAAATCGGCTATGAAGCAAAGCCGCACCTATCGCGATCTTTATCAAAAGCACTTTGGATTGGTAGAAGAATTTAATCGCTTGATTGGATTTTCACTTGATGAGTTGGAACGCAGCGAGTTGACGATCGTTTTGGTCAACGATCAACGAATGTATGCACCCAAAGGCAGATTCATCGATATTCTCTATCGTCAACGGGGGATTTTCTTAGAGAAAATGATGGAGACTCATTTTCAAGCAGTAAATAAGGTCTTGAAGATTGCCGAAGCTTTTGTTAAGAAGTATCGGATCTATCAGGAAAATGATTTTGTCTGGAACTATGCCTACTTATTGATCACGATGGTACCGCAAAGTTTGAACCTGTTAGCGACCAATGATCAGCCGTTAAAGATTTTGCTGCTTTCTGAATTATCGCCGACAGAGGAAACCTTCCTGGCTGAGCAGATCGAAGAACGTATCTATGGCAATTTCAAGATCCATTTTGTAGAAGAACGTGCACGGGATACCCGGATCGATATGCGTGAACTGGCGAAATACGATGCCTTGGTTACTTCCAGCAGTGTCGAAGAAGTCTCTTATGACTATCCAACTGTGATTATCGATCCATTTTTAACCAGCCAAAACATCGTACAGTTGCAGCAATTAATCAGCGATTTGTCAGGTTGAACCAAAAAAACGATGTGAAGGAAACATTAATCCAAATGGGTTCTTTAAATTAAAGCAAATGGGTCTTACTATTTGGAAAAAAAAATTAAGAAAATGAATATAATAACTCATTAATTGAACGGAAAGGTTGAAATAACACGTTAATAACTGAAATTTAATAACTGGAAATTTCGAAAAAACCAAAAAGCGCGGAAAAATAATATCAGTTACTATGGTTATGGACAAGGAATTAACAGCAAAGCAGTGGGAGGAGGAATACTTGAAATGTGAATGTATTGAAAAATACAAACATATCAATGCTGATACATCGGCTATCGCATACTTCACCAAGAGATAGCATGTTTTTAGTACTTATTAGAAACGATCAGCAGTCACTTATTCCGCGATAGAAGGGGGGCTGGAAATGGGAAAAAGAATTTCCTTCATAGTATGTCTGCTTCTAGGAATTTGTTGTTTTGGTATGACGGTTTTTGCAGCAGATGGGCAAAGTGATGAAAAAATGGCTGAGCAAACGAGTGAAGTAGTAGAGTTGTGGATCCATACATGGGTCAATGAGAAAAAAGTAGAGGGGACAGAAAATTTACAGTTCGATGTCTATGATCTGACGCAATGGCGCGAGCAACGTGGAGGGGATGAAAAAGAAGATCAAGAATTTTTGATGAACACTTACCCAACGGAAGAGTCGATGAAGTCATTTGTAGAAGAAGAAAAATTAGTGAAGATCAATCAGGAGCCGCATAAGGTGGATGGCAGCGGGAATGTCTTATTCGATGTTCCCAGGTATCAAACTGGAAAGGACGCAGCGTATCTGATTCTCTCTGACGGAGAAACAGGAAATCAGAAAATGCTGCCGATCGTTCTGTATTTGCCAAAGACACATCCAGAATCGGATGAAGAAGCAGTACGCTTATTGATCAACGGTAAATACTTAGATACGAGCAAACCGCCGATCACCTCTTCCTCAAGTGAACCAGAGGAAGAATCCAGCCAAGATCAGACACCCGTGCCTGTGGGCTCCGATCGGTCGAGTACGGGGAAGAATTACCCATCGACCAATGATTTGATTCGAAACTTCACGATCTTAGGATTGTTACTTATTTTAATAGGGCTTTTAGGTTTCAAAAAAATACAAAAAAAGAAATAGGGGGAAAAATAATGAAAGCAAGAGGGAAACTAGTCAGTTTGTTGATGGCACTTGTATGTTTGCTGCCAATAGGCATGGGTTTACTTGGTTTCGGGGATAGCGCTTCGGCGGCTACACCAGAAGATATCACTGTTACTTTGCATAAGAAAAAGATGGATGAATTTCCAGATGGCGGAATCAAAAATGACGGTACAGTAATGAATGAGTTAGAACAGTACGATCCATATCCAGATGTTGAATTCACAGTTTATGATGTTACAGAGGATTTCTATAGAAAACTGAATGCAACTGGTAATGAAACTCCAACTCAATATAGAGAAAAAGCTGAAGCTTTATTGAAGATTTTTGCATTGAGCGACGTAACGAATCCTGATTCTAAAATAAAAGATCAAAAGGTGACAAATACTGACGGGAAAGCTGTTTTTAATTAAAAAGACAGAGATGCTGATGGCGTTTACAAAGTCTATTTATTCCAAGAAACAGCAGGTACTGGAGGAGATCCATTTGGTCAACCAGTAATTTTAATGTTGCCAGTAAATAAGCCAAATACTGAAGAAGCTAATCATGATATTCATTTATACCCTAAAAACAAAGTAGATAACGTTCCTACTAAGGAAGTCGTTGAAGATGATGGAACTACTCCTATACCTCCAGCAGATCGTCATCCTTTTGATGTGGGTAAATCAATTACTTACAAAGCTACATTTATGATTCCTAATCAAATTGGTGAGATTTTGAAGGATGAAAACGGTGTAGAAACTCAAACACGTTACAGTAAATTGGTATTTAAGGATGAGGTAGACAAAGATGGAGTTCGATTTGAAGGAATTAAAGAAGTTAGAATCGATGGTCAAAAAGTTGATCTACTTACTGCTTTTGCGCCTCCAATTTATGCTACAGTTACAGAGAATAATAAAGGTGCTGGATACGTAGCAACAGGTAAAAAGGCTGGATTCGAAATCAGTTTTAACTTTAATGAAGGAAAAAATGGTGTTGAACAAGTACAATTTAACACTTCTAAGCAAGTAGCAGATCATCTAACTAAATGGCGCGGTAAAAAACTGGAAATTGTATACTCAATTATTCTTACAGAGGATACACCAGTTGATGAAGACATTAACAATGATTTTGTCGTAGATTTAACGAATAAAGGAAAAAATGATGTAAAAGTAGTTGAAGACAAACCCGTTGTAACTACTGGCGGTAAGAAGTTCAAAAAACATGATTCAACTGATGAAGAGCAAGCGTTAAAAGGTGCAGAATTCGTTGTTACTAGAAAAGACCCCAGTGATCCTAATAAAAAACAATACTTAAAAGAAGGCGCTAATAAGCGTGAATGGGTAGCTCTTGCAACTGATTATCCAAATGCACATAAAATCACTTCTAACGAACAAGGATTGTTTGAAATTACTGGGCTTGAGTATGGAAATTATGAATTAGTCGAAGTCAAAGCGCCAAATGGATTCAAGAAATTAGATGAACCATTCAAATTTGATATTACCAAAGATTCTTATGCTGGAGCAGATGCATTACTTGGAGGTATGGTTGCCAATACGACTCAAGGCGGCTTCTTACCATCTACCGGTGGTATCGGTATCGTGATCTTCTTGCTAATCGGTGGAACATTGATGGCATTCGCAGTAAATCGTTACCGCAAAACACAACATGCAGCATAGTCACACTAGTTAATCGTTATTAAGATGAGGCAGCTACTTTGCCTCATCTTTTTTTGTGAGGAAAAGGTAACGTATTTTTCGCAGGTTTAGAGAACTGAGTTTCTTAGGATGCTGCGACTGTTCTTGTTTAAAAGAGGAAGGCAATTTTTGTTGGAGTACGGATTCTTTTTTCACATTTGATTTTTCTTTGAACAAGTAAGTAGAAAATCTTCGTTTAAATAAGTAGATAAAAGTGAAGGCATTCGGTTTTAGCCATTAAATTCATAAAATCCTTGGAAATATCTATTTCCAGGGATTTTTTTGCGTGTTTTTGACGAATAATTCAAATGGCAAATTTTTTTTGCGACATTCAAACTTTATTATTCTTTATAACAAATTAAATAATTGGATGCAATAACATTAGTTGATATTAAAAACGATAAAATGATGCGAAGATATTCGATTTGAATAACAAAAAAATATTAAAAAACATAAAAAGCGAGAGAAAATTATATCAGTTATCATATTGTTACGCGGAAGGGAGAGTGGGTGAAAAAAGGAATGAAAGGAGGAATTTATGAAATGAAAAAGAAGCACTTACTCATGTTGGTTGTTCTACTGTTTTCTTTTATTGCTGAGATATTTCCGTCACAGGTTACCGCGCATGCTGAGACTACAAAAACGGAACTGATCGATGAAGCATTTTTAAAGGTTTCCTATGATTATGAACCGCAAGAAGACTCGAATCGTTGGCGAATCACGTTTAGCAGGCAAAGCGAAGAAAGTGATAAAGAGCAACGTCTCAAACTGAAAGTAACAAACGAGAAAGGAAAAGCGATCACTTATCCTGCTGTTGAGAACATGACCGAAAAGGATGACTGGCTGATCGAAAAAGACTTTTCATCTTCAATGGAAGGGCAACTTGTTTTTGATCTGCCCAAAACGACCAAGCAGCTTAACTTGGATGTTCAAATGGACGAGCAGACTCTTTCTGATGAAAAAGTTACGCAGACACAAGAGAATATTCTAGATGTTAAAGAATCCTTTGTTCTTAAAGTACAGGATACAAAAGAAGAAACAAAAACTTCTGATAGTAAGACTGCTGTGACAACAACTTCGGAAGACTTTATTGGACCGCTGCAAGCAGAGGAAGAAGAAGAGCCAGTGCCATCAACGGCGGTTCCAGCTAACGGATTACTTCGAATGGATCCACCGAAATATTCCAATAAAACACCTGCGTATACGACAAATAATGGTACCTATCCTACTTGCTATTGGACACCGACAGGGCAGTCAAATGTTCGTAATCATCAAGGCGGTTATGAAAAGGAATCTGGTTGGGATGGATTGACGAGCTGGGATGTTACTTCTGATGATTATACGAAATCGTATATTAAATATGGAGAAAACAAATCGAAACCCAATATTGAATTACGTAAATACGCGGGTGAAACAGCTAAATCAGATGAGTTTGACGTTAAGTTAAATGTTCGTGGAAGGACGATTCCTAAACCTGGGGTAGATGTTTGTTTTGTGTTGGATAATTCTAATTCGATGATTATGTCCAGTGGGAATATTGGCGGAATGACGAGAAAAGCTTTAGCGATGAAATCACTGCAAAATTTGATTAATAAGTTTAAAGCAGCAGATCCAGATACAGATAGTCTGAGAATTGGCGGCGTTATCTATTCTTCGACGGATTATCCATCTTCTAATCGAATTGTTCCTATGTCAAATAATTCATCTGGTTGGCAAAACGTAATGGATAGATATCAAAGTACACCTGCAGATGGAAATACATTTACACAAAGAGCACTAATGGATGCGCAAACGATGTTGAATAATGCAAGCGGGACGAATCGACGCAAGGTTATCTTTCTTTTAACCGATGGTGCTCCTAATATGAGTGAGGTACCGTTAGCAGGAAATTCAGATTCAAGCATCTATTATGATCAAGTTCGGATTACTTCGAATAATTCTGCATCAACAAGTACGTCTCGATATTTAGGCAGCGCATTGCGTGAACCGGGAACACTGACTAATTATTACACGACGTATAAGCCTTCAGGATTCAGATTGAGCAGGACGGGTCAATGTATTTATAGTCATTTGACGCCAGCCAATTCGACAGCGGCGGATATCAAAAATCAAGGGATGGAGATCAATTCGATTGCGATTAATATCAAAAAGACTCTTCAGGTAGAACAGCATTCAACAGAACAGCTAGTCACAGGATTGTATCGAATGGCTTCGAAAAAGGCCAATGCTACTGGTGACTCACAAAGCGATTACCAATTTTATCATGCTAATACTACCGGAGATTTTGATATTTCTTTCGATGATTGGTTCAACTCAGTCATTCAGACAGTGGATAAGGGCGTAATTGAAGATCCAATCGGAGAGATGTTTGAGATAGTAGGAAAGCCAACTGTTAAGGAAATCAAGAAGAGTGGTGTTCCAGCAATTGAAACGAATAAACTGCCCAATGATCCTGTTATTACTAACAATACGATCAAAGTTGATAACATTAATTTATATGGGCAGCAAGAAGTTCAATTGGATTACAAGCTTCGTTTGAAAACGGATGTTGCAAATTACGAAGGCGACACTTGGTATCAAACGAACGGGAGAACGACTTTAACGCCAACGCCTGAACGGACGACAGACAAGTTAGATTTCGGCGTACCGTCTGTTAAGGGAAAGGCGAATAAGTTCGAGATTCCTGTCGAGAAGAAATGGTCGGATACGTATAAGAACACGGAGAACTATTGGGGACTTCGTGGGAACAGTGTCAAAGTTGTTTTACAAAGAAAAAGTGGCAGTTCATGGGTAGATGTTGAAACGAAGACATTAAATGCGGCAAATAATTGGAAAGATACGTTCACAGCGGAAAGTGGAAGCACTGTCTATCGGGTCGTTGAGCCTTCGAGGACAACTGGGTATGCTAAGCCAGATTCCAATGTGGATGAGTTTACCGCGAAAACAGTACCGAGCAAAGGAGTTCAAATCACAAATAAATTGCTGACGGGGAAGGCGATTATTTGTAAGTACAAAGAAGATGGCAAGACGCCATTTAGTGGAGATAAACCGAAATTCTCTGTGAAGCGTAAATCGGATGGTAAAGTTCTGGCGACAGATCTGGAGCCGGACGCGAGCGGTCAAGTAACGATTCCTGATATTCCGTTGGGTGATTTCATCGTTGAAGAATCGTATGTGCCGCAGGGCTATAGCAAAATGGACGATATTGATCTTAAAGCGGTGGAAAATAGTGCCGGAACGAGCTTGAATATCACGTTGGACGGAAAATCTTCGCCCTACAAAGTCATCAATAAATTGGCCAAAGACTTAGAGATTCCAGTAGAGAAAATCTGGTCAGACAGCCATCGGGGAACAGAAAATTATTGGGGACTTCGTACGAGTTACGTAAGAGTTACCTTACAAAAGAGAACGGGAAATACTTGGGAAGATGTCGAAACATTAACTCTAACGCCGATCGACCAGTGGAAAGGGGTATTCCAAGGTGTCGAAGGCGGAAATACAGCTTATCGGGTCGTTGAAGAAGCACGAACGACCGGGTATGCGAAGCCTACCTACAATTACAGTACCAGTTTCACTGCCGCGAACGTGCCAACAGGCGGAGTCAAGCTGACGAATAAATTGTTGACGGGTAACGCGGTGATCTGTAAGTACCAAGAGGATGGCAAGACACCATTTAGTAAAGATAAACCGAAATTCACCGTCAAACGAAAATCAGACGGCAAGGTATTAGCGGTAGATCTTGAACCAGATGCAAATGGTCAAGTAGCGATCAATGCATGATTCCTTTACTAGCAGGGGTGCTAGGTGGAGGGGAAAGTGCTTATGCGTCAGATTCAGTTAACGTAACATTGCACAAGAAAAAAATGGACGAATTTCCAAATGACAGCCAGATAAATACTGGTAAAGAAATGACGGAATTTGATCGCTATGAAGGATTGCCTGGGATTACATTCACTGCTTGGGACATTACCGAAGATTTCTATGATGCATTAGATGCTTTCTTAACGGGAAATGAAACAGATGCAGAGTACAATACGAAAGCAAAACAAATCATGGATGCGTTTGATTTAAACGCAGCACCAAACGGCGCACCTCGTTATACGAAATTGGAAATGAACGATGCGGTGGACACAGTAGGCGTGAGATTTGAAGGAATTGATCGGATCGTGATGAACGGTACAACGATCAATGAAGCGACATTCTTAAGTAATGCAACAGATACTTATACAAATACAGCGGCACCATTTTCTGGTTATGCTGGGTTTAACATTGCGATGAACTTAACTGGTGCGGCGGGTCCTGCGACAGCTAACTACTTAAGTCAATATGCTGGTCAAACAATGGAAATCTACTATACGGTATCTTTCACTGATGAACACCAGTTGACCGCGACATTAACAACGAATTCTCAGTAACGATGAACCATGACGGTGGACAAGACGATACAAAAGTGAACCCACCGATTGATCCAATCACTACTGGGGGTAAGAAATTCTTCAAATATGAAGCGGGTTCAAGCAAAGCACCATTGGGTGGCGCAGAATTCGTCGTTATCAAACGTGTGAACGGAGTAGATTACTACTTAACAGCTGGCGCTACTTCAATGACATGGACAGCAGTTGTAGCGAATGAAGATTTCGCGACAGCTACGAAATATGTTTCTGGCGCAGATGGTAAATTCGAAGTAACTGGACTTGAATATGGTACGTACTACTTGCGAGAAACCAAAGCACCAAGCGGCTTCTCAAAATTAACAAGTGACGTACAATTCGAAGTTGAAAAAGGCTCTTATGAAGGCGCAGCCGACCAAGAGATTGAAAATATTACTAAAGGCGGCACATTACCATCAACAGGTGGTATGGGAATCATCGCCTTCATCGTAATCGGTCTAGGCTTGATGGCAGCAGCGATCGTTCGCTACCGTCGTGTACAGTTTGAAGTTTAATTGAAAGATAAAAACGAGCAGAAGGCGGAGGCCTTTTGCTCGTTTTTTTGAGTTGGGAAATAGACTAATCAAAGAGCCAACTTAGTCGCGGCCGTTTATGTCTTTGTCTTACTGCTATGGGTCAGACTAGCAAACCTAATCTGAAATTTCGTCAATAAAGATTGAGATATCATTTTTAAAGATGTATCGGCTGAATTGCTCGCTTAATATGCTGCTTATATTTCGATAAGCAAAAGTAGGCGTGTTAGGTAAAGTATAGTAGTAAAGACCATTTTTTTGATAGACTGGGTTATCGACAGTTGTAAAGCGATTTCCTTCAATTGCATTTCCAGCATCTGCTGCTATATCAATGATGAAGGTGCCTTTTTTTGTCTGAGCCTGCTCTTCAAGGGTCATAATCGGGGTACCCGAATCACCGACTCTAATGCCATTAATGATAATCGAATATTTAGATAGTTGCTGTTTAAAATCTGGAAGTGTTTTTCTATAAAAAAGCTGAACGGATGAAGTGAGTTTTGAGACTCCGTGAAAAGCACCTTGAGCAGTGTTCCCTGAACCCAAAATAGCTATATCCACATCGCTGTCTGGCAGTAATCCAAAACTCAGCAAGGCATGCAAAACACCAGCATAACCGGCGTAAAAGCTATTTTGATAGACAAAGTTTTTAGGAATCAGCTGTGTTTTGTAAGCCTTCCCCATATAGTACATCAAAGGAGTTTGATTATCGATATCAAGTACATAGAGCTTTTTAGGAATCGCTTGAGACTCCATAAACTCTTTTCCAGATCCTAACGGGTGCGTCCAACCTATAATTACTTGATTTTGTCGAATCAAGTCATAATCGGATGGGGGGATTCTTTTTAGGGAGAATATGCTATCACATAAAGCAAAAATTTCGGGACGGGTTAAGATGGTACATCCGGCCTTTAGATACTCTTCATCAGGAATGTCTAAAGAGTCACCAAAACCAGACTCAATATAAAGTGAATTAGCAAAGTGTTTGATGTGTTCAGGTAGTAAAGGGAGCCGGCGTTCGTGAGGAAAATTTGACTTGATAAAACCTAATTTCATAAGAACATCTCCTCGTAAAATATATTTTGTAAGCATCAAATTGATACTCTTTAACTTGTTCATTGAAATTAAAAATAAATAACATTTTCTCTCATCCTGTATTGCTATAACCACCAAGGTCCTGTTTCGA
>Ga0153985_1000049_pt1 | contig 37059 bp, 37 predicted proteins | sample TSGA069MetaG_FD_104715 | JGI IMG/M metagenome (GOLD analysis project Ga0153985, IMG submission 104715) | Attine ant fungus gardens microbial communities from Georgia, USA - TSGA069 MetaG | ecosystem: Host-associated > Fungi > Mycelium > Unclassified | place: USA: Georgia, Alexander Wildlife...
AAGGGCAGGTTTATTTAACTATACGTTCAATCAGTTTTCTACTAGTTGCTTAAAAATACTGTGAGAGGCTATTTACTAGAAAACTTAATAAATTAACTTCCACAGTTTAGTTGACAAACCCGAAATCCACTCCGTTTTTCTTTGCTCTTCTTGATGATTCTATTCTTGGCAGATTTCAAAGATGCTCCTATAAATTGCATCAGACTCTGCCAATTTAGTTTTTTCTTCATGTGCCCATGAGTATAGTAATGGATATAGTCATCAATTGCTTGTTTTAATTCCTTAAATCTGCGGTATTCTCTTCCGCGATAAATTTCCAGTTTCAATCAAAACACTTTTGAACGATTTTAACTTAAGTTTAAAACTATATTTAACCATAAAAATACCGACCTCCAGAAGTTAGATTTTTAACCTAACTTTTGGGGATCGGTACAGAGAATTCTTTTTTTGATTATTTTTTCTGTTCTTTATCGCCAACAATAAAAGTGAATTCACATTCTGTTACAGTTTTATCCTCTACTGTTGCCCATGCTTTGGCAGTTCCAACTGGACCTTTAACTTTTTGAATATCAAAATTCAAAAATAAAGTATCACCTGGTCGTACAAATTCTATAAATTTAGCCTTATTGATACCGCCAATGTACGCAGTTTTTCCTTCAAAAGCTGCTGATTTCAGAATTAACAATGAACCTGCTTGTGCTAAAGCCTCCACAATCAATGTTCCTGGCATGATCGGTTCACCAGGAAAGTATCCTTGGAAAAAGTCTTCATTCATCGTCAAATTCTTAACTGCGGTAATATGCTTCTCATCTTCAAACTCTGTGACTGCATCTAAATAATAAATGGGAAAGCGATTCGGGATCGCAGCCATTATTTCTTCGACATTCATAATTTTTTTCATTCTGCACCTCTATGAATATTTTATTTGATTATCAAACTATCATATTCCTACAGTTTAATCAAGATGTATTGGAATAATCAAAAAAATAGTTTGACAATCAAAGCTTTTTCCAACATAATGAGAGCATATTATTTTTTATATTATTTAGGAGTGTGTCATTTAATGTCTATTTTATCTGGAAAGAAAATAATCGTGACTGGCGTAGCCAATAAAAAGAGTATTGCTTGGGGATGTGCGAAAGCCATCGCTGATCAAGGTGCAGAAATCATTTATACGTATCAGAATGATCGAATGAAGAAAAATTTGGTGAAGTTAGTTGGTGAAGATGCCAACATGTTTGAACTGGATGTTGCTAGTGACGAGAAAATCAAAACAGCCTTCGATTCTATTAAAGAGGCTTTTGGTTCTATAGATGGTCTGGTTCACTCCATCGCCTTTGCTAATAAAGAAGAATTGTCTGGTAACGTAACTGAAATTACACGTGATGGATTCCAATTAGCACAAGATGTCAGTGCTTATTCATTATTAGCAGTTTCAAAGTACGCAGCTCCATTGATGACAGACGGCGGCAGCATTGTAACAATGACTTATATGGGTTCTGAACGTTCGATTCCTAACTACAACATGATGGGAATTGCCAAAGCTGCTTTGGAAGCAGAGGTTCGCTACCTAGCGACTGAATTAGCTCCAAAAAATATTCGTGTTAACGCTATTTCCGCTGGCGCAATCAAGACTTTAGCTGTAACTGGTGTAAAAGACTATCAATCCCTCTTGAATCTTTCTGAGGAACGTACGCCAGATAAGGTGGCTGTAACGATTGAAGAAGTGGGAAATTCCTGTGCCTTTCTACTTAGTCCCTTAGCGACGGGTATTATTGGAGACATTATCTATGTCGACAAAGGCGTTCATTTAAGTTAAATTTTTAGGGTGTGTCGTATTCGCGACGCACTTTTTTTATCTATTAAGGAAAATACCATACTATTTTTTGAAACAAAAAAGCTGCTCACAAAGAACAGCTCTTCTTGTAGATTTAAAATATTTCTAGTATCCCCATCAACATCGCCAAAAAAAATCGTTTTATCGGCGATTTGATCGTACTTCTTACGTAGTGAATATGTGCAAGACAATACCATAGAATCAAAAATAGTAACATTAATACCCCTATGACACCCCAAATAATGTTCATCTCTTCTCCCGTATCCTTCTCAATAAGTAACTAAACTTCGAAAGTCCATCCTTTCGGTGCTTCAATATCCCCAAATTGAATACCAACAAGCTCTTCATATAATTTTGTGGTTACTGGACCTGTTTCTGTTTCACTATAGAACACATGGAAGTCATCTCCATTTTGAATTCCTGCTATAGGTGCGATGATTGCCGCTGTTCCGCAAGCACCTGCTTCGGCAAACTTGTCTAGTTCATCCAAACGCACGTCTCCTTCGACAGCCTGTAAACCAAATCGTTCTTTTGCTAAATACAACAATGAATATTTCGTAATACTCGGTAAAATCGATGGCGACTCAGGCGTGATAAATTGATTATCATGAGTAATTCCGAAAAAGTTTGCTGATCCAACTTCTTCAATTCTGGTATGAGTCGCTGGATCTAAATAAATGCAATCAGAAAAATTGCGATCATGAGCGATCTGTCCTGGTAACAGACTTGCCGCGTAATTTCCTCCAACTTTAGCCGCGCCAGTTCCATATGGGGCCGCACGATCATATTCTGATACGATAAAGTTACTTGGCGTTAATCCGCCTTTGAAATAAGGCCCAACTGGCATACAGAATACGCCAAATAAGTACTCTGGAGCAGGCACGATCCCAATATTGGGTCCAACCCCAATTAAATATGGACGTAGATACAAAGTTGCTCCAGTTCCATATGGAGGGACATAGTCTTCGTTAGCTCGTACTACTTGTTTAACAGCATCAATAAACTTATCTTCCGGAATAGCTGGCATCTGCAATCGCTCAGCGCTCTTGTTCAATCGTTTTGAATTTTCATCTGGTCGAAATAAATTGATTTTTCCGTCTTTGCGACGATAAGCCTTTAACCCTTCAAAACATTCTTGACCGTAATGGAGACATGTAGAGCCTTCATTAATGGTGATCGTATTATCCTCAGTTAATACGCCCTCATCCCATTGACCATTTTTCCAATGAGAAATATAGCGGAAAGGTGTCTTGATATAATCAAACCCTAGTTCTTCCCATTTTATGTTCACCATTCTATCATCCCCTTCTTATTTAAATGTTAGTCTATCACTTTCTCTCACCGTTGTCATGATTTTTTTAAGTTATAAGAAAATTGTGTTTTCTGCTTCTCCAGTCGACAGAAAAGCGAAAGATTGTTACACTATTTTTATTAATCTATAGGAGTGGCTTATGCTTTTACTTAATTCACAAACAGTTGATTCAAGTAATACCAGTGTAGTAGATCAAGCAACTGAGCAATTATCCGCATGGCAGAAATACTGGCAGACAATTGACTGGGATCGCGTATTCTCTATCGTGGTTCAAAAAGGCTTAACAATTTTAGCAGTTTTAGTGCTATTTTACTTGATTCGAAGGATTGGAAGTTTTCTGATTGATCAGTCATTTGAACGACAAAAGAGAAAAATGACAGATAATGCTACAAGAATTGAAACCATTCACGCGTTATCAATGAACGTTTTCTCTTATACCTTGTTTTTCTTTTTCCTTTATTCCATATTAGATACACTCGGTATCCCAGTGGGTTCTCTTTTAGCCGGTGCTGGTATTGCTGGTATTGCCATTGGATTGGGTGCACAAGGAATTACCAATGACATCATTACTGGTTTCTTCATTATTATGGAGCAACAAATTGATGTAGGGGATTATATTCGATTGACTAATTTGCAGATTGAAGGAACTGTGACCTCAGTTGGTATTCGGATGCTTCAGATGAAAGCGTCAGATGGAACCGTACACTTTATTCCTAATCGAAATATCACAACAATTAGTAACCTTTCTAGAGCTCATATGCAGGTTAAGGTAGATGTCCGAATTCAACCAGATGAAGGATACGATAAAATTAGCCGCTTGATTGATCAAGCAAACCAAGAATTGGCAGAATATTTTAAAGATGAGATATTTGATGGTCCAACACTTTTCGGGATGGTCGATCTAGGTAATAGTAATTATGCCATCCGCACAATCATGTATGTTACAAATGGCAAGCAATATAAACTGCAAGAAGAATTTCTAACTACTTATGTAAAAAAATTGAATCAGAATGGTTTCACCATTCCGAATGAACCAATTGTAATCGGAAAATAGAAAAGTTCGATCCATAGAATAAACTCATGGATCGAACTTTTTTATGCATAAGAATTGCCATATCTCTTCCGATAACTGTAATAACCTAAGCGATACAAATCAACTTCTTTTTTTGCCTCAATAAGACTATCTCCGATTAGCTGCAATACGAATTCAGTAAATTCTAACGTTGCAGTTCCATTTGCTGTAACGAGATTTCTATCGCTAACAGCTAGTCTCTCATAGAAATTTTGTGGAGTCAGATAGTTTGAGAAGTTTTGCCAAAGAAAACGATCATTTCCTGTGTGCTTATATCCTTCAAGCAGACCATGCTTAGCTAAATAATCTACTGCTCCGCAAATTGCAGCTACAGGTAGTTTATGAGCCAATTGTCTTTCGACTAAATTATAAAGATTTTGGTCTTGAAAATTCCAAGAGTTACCGCCAATCAAAACTAACAGATCAAAAACTTGATCAATCTTAGTAAAATCCAGGTCAATTACTGTCTGTAATCCGCCAATTGATTCTACCTGAGGCAAATTCGAAGCCGTCTTTATTTGCCAATCGTCCCTCTGATTAAGTAAACTTAGCAAATATGCACCTTCCCAATCAGCATATTGATCTAGTAAAATAAATAATGCTGTTTTCATACTATCGCTCCCTTCCGTCTCGTGGAATAACTTCAGTTTAACAAAAACGAAAAGGGAAAGCTTTTAGATTTCAATAGTTTATTTCTTTTTTACCAACTTGCTTTTTTGACACCAGGTATTTGACCTTTATGAGCTAATTCACGGAATTTGATTCGTGACATCCCAAACTTACGCATATATCCTCTAGGTCGACCATCAATCAAATCGCGATACTTTAGCCGATTAGGATTTGAGTTCCTAGGTAATTTCGCTAATCCTTCGTAGTCCCCAGCTGCCTTTAATGCTAAACGTTGTTCTGCGTATTGATTAATCAATACTTGTTGCTTTTGCATTTTTACAATTTTAGATTTTTTCGCCATCTATTCTCTCCTAATCATTTTATTCAACCAAACTTAACCGTAATGATTACTGTTTAAAACACTAAACAAAATTAGCATATTTGAAAATCAAAGTCAAACCTTCTGTCTTCTTTTTCTGAACAAAAGTATTTCAAAGAAAAAAATATCGAAAAAAGAGACCCTTTCTCAAAGGTCTCTTTTGATTAGCGTTAGCTTGGTGAATTTGCATGAATAACTACTTTAGTATCAAGACTTTTTCGTTCAAATACGTGAAAAGTATAATTCACTGCTTTTAAAATTTCTCTACGAGTCACGATTCCACAAAATACGCCATTCTGATCCAAAACAGGCAAGAAAGATGCATCCACTAATAAATGGAGCACATCCTCCAATTCAGCGTCCGGTCGCATCACCGCTACATCAGTCTTCATAACATCAGCGACAGTAAACTCCTCCAAATTGGATATATCTATACCATCGATACCCAACATTTTTTTTACAATATCATTCAAACTCAATAAACCGACAAAATGATCCTCTTTATCTAAAACTGGGATGGTTGAATAACCGGCTTGAGAAAGCAGTAGTAGAGCATGTTCCAATGGGTGTTCCTTCATCACGTTTGCGACATTTTCCGCTGGAATCATCATGGTTTCTTCATGTTCCTTCATTAATTGTTCAATCGCAGGACTAATCATGTGACGCCTCCGTTCTAATATCTTCATCTTATTCTACCTTACCGGTGAAAAGAAAGCGTTATTTATCCAAATATTTAATTAAAATTAGGAACTAACGTTCAAAATCTGCAACCAATTCTTCTATTGGTTGATGCGCTCGATTATAGAATTCTACGCGATAGCCATCCTTCTCGCTGTCGATGATCGCGTAACTAGGAATTTGTACAGGGCCACGAGGTTGGGAAATACTTCCCGGATTGACAAATAAAATATTTTTATCCAACTCAGCAACAGCTTGATGAATATGACCAAACAAAGCGATGTTCGCTCCAGCCTCTTGAGCTTGCAGCGAGAGCATCGTAAGTCCAAAACGGACATTGGATAGATGCCCATGTGTCATATAGATGGTGTCATCACCAATCGATACAATTTGTTCTTTTTTGTAACCCGGATCATAGTCGCAATTTCCAGTAACCACAGTAAAATGTTCCCATAATTCATCGCTAGCTTTCAGTTCCGAATCGCCGCAGTGGAACATATGATCAACCATACCGACATAACGGTTGACGATCTCTACTAAAATATTACGATCTCCATGATTATCACTAACAACTAAATATTTCATTGATTCCCCTCCAACCAGTTTTTCCAGACTCTTTCCAATTCTTTCACCGCCAGCCCTCGATGACTGATCTCATTTTTTTCATCACTTATTAATTCAGCAGAAGTTTTTTCATATCCCGGTACAATGAATAAAGGATCATAGCCAAAACCATTGTCTCCTTGCGGGATTCGCGCAATTCGGCCATCCCAATCCGCTTCAACGACTAAACTATCTTTTTGAGGTGCAGCAAAAACAAGTGTACAATGGAAATGCGCCGTTCTCTTTTCATCCGAAACATCTGTCAATTCATGCAATAATTTGGCATTGTTTGCAGCATCACTTTTGTGTTCTCTAGCAAAACGAGCAGAATAAATTCCTGGCATGCCATTTAAAGCATCTACTACTAACCCAGAATCATCCGCTAAAACCGGCTGTTGTAGGATTTGAGCGATTGTTTCTGCCTTTAAGCGGGCATTTTCTTCAAACGTCGTTCCCGTTTCTTCTACATCAGGTAGTTCAGGATAATCCAATAGTGTCTTGGTCTGATACCCTTCTTTGGCGAACAAAGCGGCGAACTCCTTCGCTTTCCCTGGATTGCGTGTTGCGATTACGATTGTTTTTTCTTCTGTTTTTATTTCTTCAAACAATGCTTCCTTTTGATAGGTAATTAATTCTTCAATACCGGTTTTCCCATGACGAATCAAAGCATTTAATTCGTTGTCATCAAAAGTCGCTTCCTCACCAGTACCTTGGATTTCAACAAAACGACCAGATTCTGTCATAACCAGATTCATATCGACTGCTGCTGAAGAATCCTCTAGATAGTCTAAATCAGTCACAACTGTTCCATCTGGAAGCATCCCTACACTGATTGCAGCTAAATGTTCTTTAATTGGATCTTCTCTCAAATCACCATTAGCTAGTAATTTATTGATAGCTAACCGCAATGCCACAAAACCGCCAGTAATGCTGGCGGTACGCGTTCCACCATCGGCTTGGATAACGTCGCAGTCTACGATAATACTACGTTCACCCAGCTTCTCTAAATCGATCACGGCGCGCAAAGAACGACCAATCAAGCGTTGTATCTCCATCGTACGTCCTGTTAATTTCCCCTTAGCACTTTCACGACGATTACGCGTATTAGTTGCCCTAGGTAGCATACTATACTCTGCAGTCACCCAGCCTGTCTCACTGCCTCTCAAAAACGGGGGTACGGAATCCTCTAATGTTGCAGAACAAATTACTTTCGTGTCCCCGAATGAAATAACTACTGATCCCTCTGGATGTTTAAAAACGTTCGTTTCAATTTTTATCGGCCGTAATTGTTGAACCGCTCTTCCATCATGCCGCAAATTACTCTCCTCCTAAATCTATATGTGTAACATTCAAATTTGTAATATTCAACCATTCGCCCGCAATATCCATAAACATTTTAGGCGAACCAGTCGTATAGAAAGTCCGTGCTTTCATTTCAGATTGTTCATAATTATTTAAATTGAAATAGTCCAACAGTGTGCTGACATCATTAACCGTCTCAGCCCCTGAATCAACCAAGGCCACCTGTTGCCCAACCACATTTTGAATAATTGGACGCAACAAAGGATAGTGTGTGCAACCTAAAATTAGTGTATCCAGTTTTTCTTTTTTCAATGGTGCTAATGTTTGTGAGACAATTTTTTTCGCTACAGAACTATTGAATTGATTACTCTCAACAATTGGCACAAATTTAGGACAGGCTAGACTAGAAACATAAGTATCAGGAGCCTTTTCTTGTAACTCATGCTTATAAGAACCGCTTTTAATTGTTCCTATCGTTCCAATGATTCCGACACGTCCTGTTTCACTTGCCTTCAGTGCAGCACGGGAACCAGGCTGGATAACACCAATCACAGGTATATCTACATTTTCTTTTATTTCAGCTAAAGCTACAGCAGTCGCTGTGTTACAAGCAATTACGAGCATTTTTATATTTTTTTTCAGTAAAAAGCGAGTCATCTGCCAGGTAAACTCAATGACTTGCTCAGCCGGTCGAGGACCATACGGACAGCGCGCCGTATCTCCAAGATATAAAATTTCTTCATTTGGTAGCTGACGCATCGCTTCTTTGACTACAGTCAAACCGCCTACGCCAGAGTCGATAAATCCAATTGGTCTTTCATTTGACAAAACGCTCACCCTATCTAGTTCCAAGTATCATCTTATTTTCCACTTTTTAGCGAAATATTTCAAGCCCTAGAACCTTGTGTAATAAAAAGCGTTTTCTTTTGATTGAATAACGATCAGTGCTACACTGTTTATGAGAGAGGTGGACGACAATGGATAAAAAAGAACTAACTGAAAACCTAGGTAAAATTTCTGCAGGCGATCGCAATCAAGACCCTGCAATCAAAGCAACTGAAAAAGAAACTGAGAATAGCAAAAGAAGTCACAAAAAGGATTCAGAACCAGGTCTTTTGGAAAAACTTGGAAAGACGCAGGCTGGTGCCGTCTATGAAGACCCCGCTATGAAAAAAACTGAACAGGAAACTGAGAAAAAGAAGGAATAAGTAATAAAACATGCCTGGAAATTTCTATGCTCGGTGTTTAGCTAACTTACACGTTACTCCTGTTTGTATTATGACATCAAAAAACGAGGATCTCTTTTATTCGAAGAGATCCTCGTTTTTTTAATAGTTATATTTGCTCGTCTCCAATAAATTAGAAACCAACGATAATAGATAACAAACAACAAAATACATTGCAGTCATCGCTATAAACATTGGGATGACGTAGTTCGTGTTTTGTCCATAAATGATTTTTGCATTATGAGTCAGTTCTGGTAGTGAAATAATTACCGCTAATGACGTATCTTTGATTAAAGATATTAATTGGCTCAAAATCGCCGGCAGCATCGATTTAATGGCTTGTGGTAATACAATTATTATTAAAGTCTGTACGTACGTCAAGCCGGAAGACATTCCAGCCTCTGTTTGTCCAATCGGAACAGCGTTCAATCCAGCACGAAAAATTTCTGATAACATCGCTGATTCAAAAATCGTCAATGCAGCAACCGCAGCCCAAAAAATATTCAATTTGATACCAATTTGCGGTAAAGCAAAATAGGTAAAGAAGATAATCAGCAATAGCGGCAGATTACGAATGATGTCAACAATAATTCCTACGACTTTAGAAAGAACTGGAACATTGCTATAACGAACAGTTCCAGCAATTCCGCCAAGAATCATACTGAAGACAATCGAAACAATCGAAACCTGGATCGTTACCCATAGCCCATCTAAAAGGAATCGCATATTGACCCATGAAAAAGCATCACTCATATTTTTCCCCTTCCTTTCTAGGCATTTGACCAATTCTTATCTAAGTAATTCATTAGATAAGACAACGGCAATGTTAAAATTAAGTAAAATAATCCGACAATAATGTAAGTATCGAAGGTGTTAAATGTCGTGCTAGCAATCAGATCTCCTTGATACATCAAATCTAGACCAGCAACCATTGCTAGAATAGATGAATTCTTGATCAAGTTAATAAATTGATTTCCTAGTGGCGGCACTACGATTTTGAAGGCTTGCGGTAAAACTATATAACGTAGGGTTTCTGCATATGAAAATCCCGAGGACAGACCTGCTTCCATTTGCCCATTAGGCACTGTCTGGATCCCTGAACGCACTGTTTCTGCGATAAATGCTGAAGTATAGATCGTCAGACCGATAGTTCCTGCCTGAAATCCATCAAAACTGTAGAAATACATTGGTGCTACTACATAGAAGAACATAACAATAATCAGTAATGGAATATTTCTGAAAAATGCAACATATGCTTTCGACAAACCTCGAATGATCCGATTATGAGACAATTGTAAAATCGCCATCAATGTTCCAATAAGTAAACTGAAAACCAAAGCCAATAAACTTGCATAAATCGTATACTTAAAACCACTGACAAAATCAGCTGAAAAAGTTTGAAATAATTGTGCCATTAGAACTGTGCCCCCTTCTTCGCCCGACCATCTGCATCTTTAGGGAACCATTTTTCAAAAATTTTATTATAGGTGCCATTCTCATGCATCTTATGCAGTGCAGTATTAACCTCTTTTAAGAAATCATCTTGTCCTTTGTTAATAGCGATTCCATAAGGTTCATTTGTGAAGGTACCTCCAGTTAACTCATAATGATCATTTTCTGACGCCATCCCTAATAAAATCGCATTATCGGTTGTCATCGCTTGACCTTGACCTGACTGCAAAGCAGTAAAAGCCTCCGCATAATTCTCTAATTCAAGAATTTTTGCATTCGGTGCATGTTTACGGATATTAATAGTCGAAGTCGAACCTTTAACGGCTAGAACTGTATCAGCAGAAGTCAGATCTTTAATATCTTTGATATGACTCCCCTTCTTAACTAGCAAGGACTGCCCTGCGTCAAAGTAAATATCAGAGAAATCTACTTCTTTTTTGCGATCTTCAGTAATCGTCATTGTTGCAATGATTGCATCGATATTCCCATTTTTAAGTAACGGAATACGTGTTTTCGAAGTAACTTCAACGAACTCGGCCTTCCCATCTTTCCCTAGAATCTCTTTGGTAATTGCCTTAGCGATATCAATATCAAATCCTTCGACTTTACGAGTCTTTATATCCATCATCCCAAATAGGCGTGTGTCGTATTTCACACCCCAAGTGATGACGGGTTCTTCTTTGATTCGTTTCGCAATATTTTTATTTGCGACACTTTCTCCTTTACATCCAGACAGTACTATCACGAGCAGCATCGGAAGAAATAAAAAGGAGACTAATTTTTTTATTCTCGACATAAGCCGCCTCCTAATGATTGATTACTTTGCTGACGAATTGTTGCGCGCGTTCATCCTGTGGTTTATCAAAGAATCCTTTGACGTCCCGTGTATCTTCTAATACTTCTCCTTCAGCCATAAAAATGATGCGATCTGCCACTTCTTTAGCGAATCCCATTTCGTGTGTCACAACAATCATTGACATGCCGTCACGAGCAATCTTCTTCATGACATTTAAAACATCACCAATCATTTCCGGATCAAGAGCTGATGTCGGCTCATCAAAAAGCAGCAAATCAGGATTCATCGCTAACCCTCGAGCGATGGCGATCCGTTGTTGCTGTCCACCAGATAACATAGAAGGATAAGAGTCTTTCTTATCTAACATGTCTACCCGATTCAATAATTTCTCTGCCGCTTTGGTAGCTTCCTCAGAAGATTGTTTTAAAACCTTGATTGGTGCTAACGTAATATTTTCTAACGCTGTCTTGTTTGGATAGAGATTAAAGTGTTGAAAGACCATTCCAATATTTTTCCGAATGTCCTTTAATTTAACATCCTTACTATGTAAATTCTTTTCATTCACTAGTAATTCACCTGACGAGATATCCTCTAGCCCGTTGATACAGCGTAACATCGTACTCTTTCCAGAACCAGATGGTCCGATAACCACAACTACTTCACCCTTTTCAAAGGTCAAGTTAATATTTTTCAAGGCATGAAACTTTCCATAGTATTTTTCTACATGCTTAAATTCAACCATTGGCATGTCTAACCACCTCATTTTTCCTTAGCATTTTCTAATTTTTCCAATGTGAGTTTAATTATAAGCCAAGTTTTTTTACTTTGTAAAGAAAAAAACTCACGGTTAAAAAAAAACATCTCAATAACTTTCATCTTCATGTTGCATTTAGTGACATAGAATCATTTTGTACTTTTGATAAAAATTGGGATAAGAGTTGTCATGTTTGAAAAAAAAAGGTAGTATTTGAAGAGACTATTGAAAGAATTTTATGAAAAGGTGAGTTAATGGAAAATATCATTTTGACTGGAGATCGTCCAACAGGACAATTACATTTGGGGCATTATGTTGGTTCATTAAGAAATCGCGTTTTAATGCAAGAAGACCCCGACAATAAATTATTTATCATGATTGCTGACATGCAGGCATTGACCGATAATGCGAAAAATCCAGAAAAAGTATCATCAAATGTGTTGCAAGTTGCATTAGATTATTTAGCAGTTGGTTTAGATCCAAAACGTTCCACGTTATTTATTCAATCACAAATTCCTGAATTAGCTGAATTGACAATGTACTATTTGAACCTTGTCAGCGTAGGTCGCGTTCGTCGTAATCCAACAGTAAAATCTGAAATTGAACAAAAGAAATTTGGCGAAAGTGTCCCAGCTGGATTCTTTATTTATCCTATTTCTCAAGCCTCCGATATTACAGCTTTCAAAGCAACCCTCGTCCCTGTTGGTGAGGATCAAAAACCGATGCTTGAGCAGACACAAGAAGTTGTACAAAGCTTTAATCACACATATGGAGAGGTTCTTGTTGAACCAAAGGGCGTTTTTCCTGAAAAGGGACAAGGCCGTTTACCAGGAATTGACGGTAACGGAAAAATGAGCAAATCACTGGGTAATGGTATTTACCTTGCAGACTCAGCCGACATTTTAGCTAAAAAAGTCATGAGCATGTATACTGATCCAAACCACATCCATGTGGAAGATCCTGGTCAAGTCGAAGGAAATATGGTATTTACTTATTTAGATGTTTTTGGAACAGACAAAGAAAAAATCGCTGAACTAAAAGATCATTATCGTCATGGCGGCCTCGGAGATGTAAAAATCAAACGCTATTTAATTGATGTTTTAGAAGCAGAATTTGGTCCAATCCGCGCACGTCGTGAAGAATATGCAAAAAATCCAGAAGCCATTATGCATATGTTAAAAGAGGGCAGCGAAAAGGCTCAAGCTGTTGCTGCTGAAACGTTGTCAGAAGTTAAGCAGGCAATGGGGATTAATTATTTCGCATAAAAAGTATTGATACGAAAAAAACTCGAAACTATTTCGAGTTTTTTTATTGCTCATTATTTTATCATCGAGTGTTAAACATCGTTGAAGTCGGGTAAATATTTGAATGGATAGTCCTATTCAAAATCCTTCCCACCATTTTCAATAAGATATATGTGTTTTCCTCATTGATTCCTTCGATTATTTACGAAAAGTAAGCTATGAATCAACCGGTATACCATGACAGAAAAATAAGCTCAAAAAAACACTCGAGAATATCATCACGAGTGTTAAAAATAGTTTCGGTTTAATGATAAAAGTCGAAGCGACCTTTTGCCATAACTTCTTTAACCCCACCAGTTTCGAACAATGAACGGTCCATGATGGCCTTTTTAATAAAGGAAGCTGGATAAGCAGTTACTTCTGTTTTGCCTACAACACCAAACGCATGGGCATTTCCAATTGATGCAACAGAACCAAGAGATTTAAATGAAAATGGCTTGCTTGGTTGTCCCTTCATTTGATTCAAGATATCTTTTCCAGCATATGAACCCATTTTCAATGCAATTTGTGCAGTTGTTGGATACGGACGGTTGCTTGAAGGGTCCATAACAGCAGAAACATCACCTAATAGATACACATCATCATGATTTGGATCAGTCAAGTTTGGTTTTACCATCACACGGCCACGACGCTCTTCAAAGCCAGACTCTCCAATCACCTGACTTCCGCTTACACCAGTAGTCCAAACAATTGTTTTTGCCTTAAGGGCTACAAGATCATTTTCATCGTCTTTTGAATTTTGGTAAATTACAGCTCCTGGTTCCACTTTTTTAATCGGTTTACCAGTTAACAGTTTGACATCCCACTTGTTCAAATGGTCAATACAGTATTGGCCTAATTTATCACTAAACATTGGCAAAATTTTATCAACTGCTTCGACACAATAGATCTGGATATCTTCTGGTTTTACACCAGCAATATCAGCAAAAGCCTTACTTCCTTCAACCAAAGCTCCGACTAATTCTATTCCGGTAAAGCCCGCTCCGCAGACAACGATCCGTAAATATTCCTCATTGCTAGTTTCTTTGTATTGCTTCATTTGTTCGATGATGTGTTTATGCACTTGATCCGCTGTTTTCACATCAACCATCTCTAAAGAGTTTTCCTTCACACCAGGAATGCCGAATGATTCAGACTGGAAGCCTAATGCAACGATCAAATAATCATAGTTTAATGTTTGATTCTCTAAATAAACTTCTTTTTGATCAGCGTCAATCTTTTCAACATTATCTTTAATGAATGTGGTTTTTTTAGGATTCACTACATCCTTTATGTTATAACAGATTTTTTCATCTGGTTGCGTACCTGCTGCTACTTCATGCAGACTAGTAGATTCGTAATGGTAATCATTCCGATCCACCAAACTAATATGAATATCTGCTCCTGATTTCTGCAGTACATGTAAAGCTCGCAATCCCGCGTATCCCGCGCCTAAAATGACAATTTCTTTCATTTCTGTTTCCTCCTCTAAAATAAAAACGTCAATGCAAAGCTGATAACTTGTGCGGCAGCCCCTACCGCTAATATTCTGACTGTACAGATGAACGTTTCGCGTTTCACCTGCTTATTTCGGAATAATTGTACTTGCTTGTAAATAAACGGCGCGACAAAAAACGTCCCCAGCATTGACCATGGGGCTATTCCAACGATCACCGAAAGTAAAATTGCTAGAAAAGCCGCGATGTTCAGCCCCACAAAAAGTTGAAGCGCTCGCTGTCTTCCTAAATAGTGAACCAAAGTAAAGCGATTATTCTTTTCGTCTTCTTCTAAATCACAGATATTGTTCGCCAGCATCAAGTTTGCTATCCACAATGTATTCGGCAATGAAATTAGTAAAATCGCACCTAAATTAGTAAAATTCCATTGAAATACCTCAAACGTATTTAGATAGACACACAACATCGTAATCATGAATCCCATCGTTAATCCTGAAAATACTTCCCCTAATGGTAAACTAGATAAAGGCCTAGGTCCGGATGAATAAAAAATACCGACACCATAACAAAATACCCCCATCACTAAAAAAGGCCACCCGACTATGAAAGACAATGCGATTCCAATCACTGCCGATACAATGATCATAGCTATCAGCATTCTAAACACCAATTTCAACTCCAGATTCTCTCTTCCGATGATATTGGTTTTTTCTCGGTAGTCGTGAATTTCTGTTGCATGGTGGTAGTCATTGTAGTTGTCTAAAATATCAACCGCCATATTAAAAATGACCATTGCGACAAAGTATAACAGAACTAGACCTAAATGAAGTTTGTGAAAATTATACAGGCTGAAACAAATCCCAATAAAAAAAGGCAGGATACTCGCGGTTTTCGCTTTAATTTCCACGAGCTCCAAGAAAACGGTTAAATTCATCTCACCCAACTTTCTTAAATTTCTTTTTCATATTCATTATGCTATTTTTATACTTTTTGTTCAAAGGATTTGCTTACTTAACATGTGTTTCCTCTCACGAAACACTCATCGAGCATTCTAGTAGTCTTTCTGGTACGCTTGCGATAGAATGAACTTGAAAACGTTGTTAGAAGGAGCATTTATGTTAGACTACTGGAATGAATACCCCAAAATACAGAAAAATCTAATCCAGGTTAAGAATTTGATCTCACAAAGACTTGTTATTAATAATAAATCGATTGAAGAGGCCATCCAAAAATTTTCTTCTACAGGAGGAAAAATGATTCGTCCGGCACTCTTCTTTCTTTTCGCTGATTTCGGGGACAAGAATGACCAAGATCAATTGATAAAAGTCGCGGCCTCCATTGAGTTACTGCATTCCGCTACACTCATCCATGATGATATCATCGATGATTCTCCTGCTCGTCGTGGCATGCCGTCAATTCAATCGCAGTTTGGCAAAGATGTCGCAGTTTACACTGGAGATTTTATGTATACTAGTTATTTTGAACTGTTGGCAGAATGTATGAGTCAGACACCTTTCCTACTAAAAAATGCACAAGCAATGAAAAAAATTTTACAAGGTGAATTAACTCAAATGTCATGTACATTCAATCCAGATCAGACTATAGGCGATTATTTACGAAATATTAATGGGAAAACTGCTGAATTAATTCGACTCAGTTGTCATGAAGGAGCCTTTTTTGGCGGATCAGACGAGAAATTACAGGCGCGTGCAAAACGAATTGGATCTGCAATTGGACTAGCTTTTCAGGTATATGATGATATTTTGAATTTTTCTTTAGAACTAGGAGAAGAGCAGAAACCAATTTTAACTGATGTTCAGCAAGGAATTTTCACTCTCCCTTTATTGATCGCGCGGGATAGCCGGCCTGAAATAATTCGTCCCTATCTAGAAAGTCCTGAAACGCTGTCTCAACAAGAATTAATCCAATTAGCCGACTATGTTGAGAGTTTTGGCGGGATAGCCGGTGCACTGAATTTTGCTGAGAATCTAACACAAAAAGCTTTATCCGAGATAGAAGGATTACCCGACGGAAAAAGTAAGGCGATTCTTAAAACAGTAGCTTTACAATTATTAGAGCGTTCTTATTAAAATTTCAATATTAAGTTCCAAGTGTCCGAAAATGCGATTAGCACTTTCATACGCTTGGAATTTTTTAGTTTATTTATTCATTACAAACAGTGCTTCTTCTTCATTTTTTTACGTGGTAAAATGGATATGAAACTACCTAAGGAGTAATAATAGATGAATACTCATGAACTATATCAAAAATTGGAACTCTCCCCTGTAATCGCTGCAGCAAAAAATGAGATTGAGCTGAAGGAAGCGATAAAATCTGAAAGCGAAGTCATTTTTATTCTTCAATCTCACTTATTGGAACTACCTAATCTAGCTAACGAGATTAAATTAAGTGGCAAGGCGGCTATTTTACATGCCGATCTAGTCAAGGGTTTATCATCTGATGAAAAAGCCATTGACTACATTAAACAGGCTACCTCCTTTGACGGAATTATTTCTACGAAACCTGCAATTATTCGTCATGCAAAAAAGCATGGATTATTAGCCATTCAACGTTTTTTTCTATTAGATTCTTCCGCTTTAGAAAATGTTGACCGTCAACTAAAATACACTCAGGCTGATTTAGTTGAGGTTCTTCCTAATGTATCGCCAAAGATTATCAAAGAGCTAGTCACCCACTCGAAAAGGCCACTAATCGTTGGGGGGCTGATCAGGGATAAAGAAGACATTATGGGGGCTCTAGGTGCTGGAAGCCTTGCTGTATCAACAACAGAAAGTTCGATTTGGTCGATTTAACGATTGTTGATTTTTTACAAAGGTGTTATAATACAGGTAATTAAATATTGGCTAGAGATAAAAAGAGTATAGCGACAAACGTCAACAATCATTGACGTTTGTTAACTGTACTCTTTTTTGCTGTATTCAAAATTGACTACTGAGTCACTAATGACTCAAATAATCAGGAGGAAAAAATCTATGTATGATGTAATTGTAATCGGTTGCGGGATCGTTGGGGCGGCTACCGCATATGAACTTAGCAAATTTCAGTTAAAAACACTCGTCTTGGAGGCTGAAAATGACGTTAGCCTAGGCGCTACTAGAGCCAATAGCGCCATTTTACATGCTGGTTTTGATCCTGAGCCTGGCAGCCTAATGGCCAAATTAAATGTTGAAGGTGCGGAACGTGCAAAAGAACTCTGCCAAAAGCTCTCTGTCCACTATAATCAGATTGGATCACTTGTTGTCGCATTTTCAGATGAGGAACTTGCCTTGATTCAGGATCTTTACGAGCGTGGAGTCAAAAATGGCGTGAAGGATCTTGCATTGCTTGATCGAGAGGCTCTCCACATAATGGAACCTAATCTCTCATCCGAAAGTCTAGGTGCTCTCCATGCTCCTACTGCAGCAATCGTAAATCCATGGGAATTTTGCATCGCATTAGCAGAAACGGCCGTGAGAAATGATGTAGAGATAGCCTTAAGAAATCGCGTGAGTGCTATCAATAAGACTGACAAAGGCTACAAGATAACCACCAATAAAGGAAATTATCAAACGCGATTTGTTATTAACGCAGCAGGTGTGCATTCAGATGATATTCACAATTTAATTGCTGAACCAAATTTTGAGATTACACCCAAACGCGGTGAATATTATTTATTAGATAAGTCAGAGGGAACTATTGTTAATCATGTAATATTCCAATGCCCATCGAGTGTTGGAAAAGGAGTTTTAGTCAGCCCCACTGTTCATGGGAATTTGGTGGTTGGTCCTAACTCTGAAGCCATTCAACGAGATGATTTAGACAGCGGTAGGGACACGAGAAATACTTCTGAAGGATTGAAAAATGTTGCAGAGTTAGCAAAAAAATCACTCCCAACCCTTAATCTGCGACAATCTATTCGTAATTTTTCTGGCGTTAGAGCAAATAACAGCGTTGGTGATTTTATTTTACAAGAAGCTGCTCCCGGTTTTATCGATCTGGCAGGAATCAAATCACCTGGTCTCACCTCTGCTCCTGCAATTGCTGTTTATGGTATTGAAATGTTAGAAAAATCGGCTGGCAGTATATTTTTACAAAAAGAGAAATATATTGATTCGCGAGAAAAAATCGTCTTTGAAGAACTCAGTCTTGAGGAAAAAAATGCGGTTATTTCTACTAATGATACTTACGGAAGAGTTATTTGCCGCTGTGAAACGATTACTGAAGGTGAGATTAGAACAGCCGCACAATCCCCTATTCCACCGGTATCACTTGATGGGATTAAGCGCAGATGCAACGCTGGGATGGGACGTTGTCAAGGGGGCTTTTGCGGCCCGCGTGTCGTTGAGATATTAGCGGACGAACTAAATATGTCCCCGCTAGATATTTTACAAGACCGTGAAGACAGCTATATTTTAGCAGAAGCAACAAAAGGAGGTCATTAATATGTATGAATTGATAGTAATTGGCGGAGGTCCTGCCGGTTTAGCGGCAGCTTTTGCAGCGTATGAAAAAGGTGTCAAGGATATTTTAATTATTGAACGCGATCAAAAACTTGGAGGTATTTTGAATCAATGTATTCATAATGGTTTTGGCCTGCACTATTTTAAAGAAGAGTTGACTGGACCGGAATATGCGGCTCGTTTCATTGATATGATTCAACAAACGACTATCAATGTTTTACTAGATACAATGGTTTTAGAGGTTACCGAAAATAAGGAAGTTCATATCGTCAACAAAGAACAAGGCTATCAAATTTTGAAAACCAAGGCATTAGTATTCGCTATGGGGTGTCGTGAGCGTACTCGTGGAGCTATCGGAATTCCTGGCAGTCGCCCAGCTGGTGTATTTACAGCAGGAACAGCACAAAGATATGTCAATATGGAAGGATACTTAGTTGGAAAGAAAGTCATCATTTTGGGTTCTGGCGATATCGGCTTGATCATGGCGCGCCGAATGACATTGGAGGGTGCTGATGTCTTAGCTTGCGTCGAAGTTATGCCCTACTCAGGTGGATTAACTCGGAACATTGTTCAATGCTTAGATGATTACAAGATTCCTCTTCTTCTTTCACATACAATTACCGAGATTCGTGGAAAAAATCGTGTAGAACAAGTGGTTGTTTCGGAGGTAGATGAAAATAGACAAACTGTGATGGGAACAGAACAAATTTTTGACTGTGATACGATTTTATTGTCTGTTGGTTTAATTCCAGAAAATGAATTGAGTCGTGATGCCAACCTTGAATTGGATTCAAAAACTAATGGGCCCTTCGTTTATGAAAATATGGAGACTTCGATCCCTGGTATTTTCGCTTGCGGCAATGTCGTTCATGTCCATGACTTAGTGGACTTTGTAACCGCTGAAAGTATAAAGGCTGGTAGCTCAGCTGCTTCATATATTTTAGAACAAGAAAATGAACCAACCCAGTTTCTAAACATCAAAAATGGTGACCACGTCACTTATGTTGTGCCGCAAAAAATTCGTGAAGAAAAGATTGATCGTCGAACTGAACTTTTCTTTCGTGTGAATAAGGTATTTGATGACAGTCAGATTCTAATCAAATCTCAAGGTGAAATCTTAGCAAAACAAAAGAAAAGCTACATTGTTCCAGGAGAAATGGAAAAGATCAAACTATCGAAAAAAGTTTTGGATAAAGTTACAAATGGTGAACTAGAAATTTGCGTTGAGGAGGTTTCAAGAGTATGAAAAAATTTATCTGTATCATGTGCCCAAAAGGCTGTCATTTAACAGTTGATGAAGACAACGATTATCGAGTTAGCGGCAATAGTTGCAATAAGGGAGTAAAATATGGAAAAGCAGAAGCAACAAATCCTATTCGAGTTGTGACATCTACAGTTATCGTAAATGGCGGCAACAATCAGCTTTGTTCTGTAAAAACTGCTGACGGGATTCCCAAAAAATCCGTATTGGAAGCAATGAGAGAAATAAATAGCGTTCAGTTAAAGGCTCCAGTAAAAATTGGCGATGTTGCTATTGAGAATCTTTTGGATACTGGTATTGACGTCGTTGTCACAAGTGACATTCAAGCTAGCTGAAAAATTATTCATTTAAGCAAAATGCCCCTCAAAAAAATTGAGGGGCATTTTTATGACTAGCGGATAACTGCTTGTAGTTTTTCTTCTAAATTTTTAATAACCTTTGCCACTATGCGATTAATCTCATCATCAGTCAATGTCGCTTCAGGATTTACGAAAGTTAAATTGTAAGCCATTGATTTTTTACCTGTTTCAATATTTGCACCTTGGTAAACATCAAAAACTTGCAGCTTAGTCAAAAATCTCCCCGCAGCCGCTGTAATGACCTCAACAATATCAGAACTAGTATTTGCTTCATTAACCAGCATTGCAATATCACGACTGACAGCCGGGTATTTAGAAACAGCTTCAAATACTAATGGTGCTTTTTCTTGTTCGATCAACGCTTCTAGGTTTAATTCAGCAACATATGCAGTTTTCAATTCATAGTCATCAGCTACCTTCGGATGAACCTGACCGACAAAACCAATCAGTACTTCTCCCAAATAAATACCGGCTGTTTGACCTGGATGCATTTCAGGCATTTGAATTGCTTGGTACGAAATTTCTTCCGTAAGGCCTAAACCTTCAATCAACTCATCAACCATACCCTTGATTGTATAGTAATCGCATGGTTCGGCCTTCTCTGACCAAGATTTATCGATAACATTTCCTGTCACAGCGATTGCCACATGATTTTGTTCAAGAGGCAGATCTTTTTTAGGATCATTGTTTTGATAAAAAACATGTCCGATTTCATAAAATGCTACATCGTTGTTTTTACGAGCGACATTATAAGATAGATCTTCTAGCAAACCGCTAATTAAATTTAATCGCATTGTTGAACGTTCTTCGCTCATTGGCCAAGCAACACGAGTCACCTTGCTTTCATTTAGCAAGAATTGCTGTGCTTTTGTCTCAGTTGTCAATGCATAACTAATTGCTTCAGATAGACCAGCACCTTCCAGAAGATTCCGTACTTTTCTAGCCGCTTTCTGTGCTTCAGTTAAGAAACCGGCAACTGTTTGTCCTTCTGGTAATGTTGAAGGTAAGTTATTGTATCCATAGATTCGGGCGATTTCTTCCATTAAATCCGCTTCGATTGTAATATCCCAACGACGCGGTGGTACACTAACGATCGTTACGTCTTCTTTAACTTCAAACGCAAAACCAAGTGCTTTAAAAATATCGTTGACTTGATTTTGTGACAAGTCAGTTCCTAAGAAACGATTGACACTTTCAAGGGTTGTACTTACCTCCACTTCTTTAGGCTGTACTTCGCTCCCTTTGACAGCTCCTTGCAAAACTTTCCCGCCAGCTAATTCAGCGATCATTGCGGCCGCCACTTCACCAGCTAAACTGATATCCCCTTGATTGATCCCTTTTTCAAAACGCTTAGATGATTCACTGCGTAAATTATAGCTTTGTGACGTACGACGAACCAACGTGTGATCGAACATTGCCATTTCTAGAGCAACCGTTGTTGTTTCATCGGAAATTTCTGAATCCAAGCCCCCCATAACACCGGCTAAAGCTACAGGAATCTCACCATTGGTGATCACAATATTTTCAGGATTTAATGTCCGGTCAACGCCATCTAATGTAGTAAATGGTTCATTATCTTTTGCTCGACGAACCAAGATTTCATTGCTGCCTAATTTATCATAGTCAAACGCATGTAAAGGTTGTCCGAACAATAATAAGATGTAATTCGTTACATCTACTACGTTACTGATGGGACGAATACCTTCGTTCATTAAGCGGTTTTGCAACCATTGCGGACTTGGTCCAATCTTCACATTTTCAATGATTCGAATTTCATAATGCGGTGCATCATTCTCATCAGTCACAGAAACGTTGATTTTGTCACTGGCTTTATTTTCTGCTTCGCTTAGTTCTACAGCAGGGAAATTTACCTTCTTGTTGTAAATGGCCGCTACTTCATGAGCAACACCGCGAATACTTAATGCATCAGCACGGTTTGGTGTAATTGATAGATCAATAATTGTATCGTCCATTTCTAAATAGGGAAATACAGGTTCCCCAACAATTGCATTTTCTGGCAGATAGTAAATCCCTTCAGAATATTCTTTAGGGATTACGGAATCACTATAGCCGAGTTCTTGCAACGAGCAAATCATTCCGTTAGATACTTGACCGCGCATCTTGCCCTTTTTGATTTTTACATTGCCAGTGATTCGAGAACCAGGCAATGCAACAATTACCTTAACACCTGCTTTAATATTAGGTGCACCACAAACGATTTGAGACAATTCATCTTCGCCTATATCAACCTGACAAACTGAAAGATGATCTGAGTCAGGGTGCGGGATACATTCTTTTACATCACCGACCACGATTTTCTTTAAGCCGTCTTCTGGTGATTCTAATCCTTCAACTTCAATCCCTGTCAATGAAAGACGATCCGCTAGATCCTTTGGCGTAACATCCTTAACATCAACATATTCATTTAACCATTTATATGAAACTAACATTGCTTCTTACTCCCCCTTGAATTGTTCCAAGAAACGAACATCGTTTAAATAGAAATTTCGAATATCATTCACACCATAGCGCAGCATTGCGATCCGATCTGGCCCTAAACCAAAAGCAAAACCAGAATACTCTTTTGGATCAATCCCTGACATTTCCAAGACATCCGGATGAACCATTCCGGCTCCGAGAACCTCGATCCAACCAGTGTGTTTGCAGACGTTACAGCCCTTACCACCACACTTGAAACAGCTGACATCGACTTCAACCGATGGTTCGGTAAAGGGAAAATAACTTGGACGTAGACGAATCTTGCGATCTGCCCCAAACAATTCCTTCAATAATACTTCTAGTGTTCCTTTTAAATCTCCCATCGTAATTCCTTTATCGACAACTAGTCCTTCAATTTGATGGAATTGATGACTATGAGTGGCATCGTCAGTATCACGTCGGAAGACTTTGCCAGGCGATATCATTCGCAATGCACCTTTTGAAAAATCATGTTTTTCCATCGTACGCGCTTGAACCGGCGAGGTATGTGTACGCAATAATACATCATCAGAAATGTAGAAAGTATCTTGCATATCACGAGCAGGATGATCCTTAGGCAAGTTCATCCGTTCAAAATTGTAATGATCAGATTCGATTTCTGTTCCTTCTACAACTTGATAGCCCATACCAACAAAGGTATCTTCAATTTCTTCCATAATTTGAGTCAACACATGTCGCGTTCCATGAGAAACTTGCCTGCCAGGTAAAGTCACATCAATAGATTCTGCTGCTAATTGTTTTTCTAAAGCCAACTCCGTTAGTGTTGCCTTGCGTTCTTCGACTGCCATTGCCAAAAGATCTCGAATCTCATTAGCAAAAGCACCAACCTTCGGACGTTCTTCTGCTGAGAGATCACGCATTCCCCGTAATACCTCAGTGATTGGTCCTTTTTTCCCTAGTGTTTCTACACGAATCGTTTCAACGATGGAAAGCTCATCAGCTGCATCTATTTTAGCTAACGTCTGCCTTTTTAGTTCTTCTAATTGCTCTTGTAAACTCATTGTTTTCTTCCTTTCCCTATTGCTTTAAAAAGATAGAATCTTCAAAAATAAGGATCTATCAAATTTTTTTGTCTCTAGGATGTTTTGATAAATTTTTAGATTCGGATATTAAGACAATTCCTCATCACTCAGAAACTAAAAACATTAAGTTGATTTACTTTTTCTCTTTAAACTATAAAGAAAATCCGCAAAAAACTTTTGATTTATAAAGCATCCTTCTAATTCTCTTAATTTTTCCTACCAGAATTTTCACTAATAGAACGAATGAACGCTTTTAGTTAGACGAATACAACCTAATTTAAAATCACCAAAAAAAGACCTCGTCCCACAAAGGAACGAGGTCTCGCGATACCATCCTAATTCGCCAACTGAATAAATTGACGCTCTCACTCTTTAACGGCTATACCGGTCTTTCGACAAGCTCCAGAAGTGAACTTCGTTTTTTCTTTTCTTAGTCTGCTCACAGTCAACGACAGACATTCCCTTTTAAGATCCAAAAAAATTACTCTTTTCCATCAACGCTTTTTAAACTATTCAATTGACTATCCCAATACTACAAGAAATCAAAAAATTTATCAACTACATTCTTCATCCGTGATCCAGGTATCGCCCCACTGATGAATCTCATCCATCACCTTTTTCAAAGCTTCGCCTTTATTCGTCAGACAATAATCCATCCGCTTTTGGCTTCCGCAAGCAATCACACGACCAACAATACCTTCTGCTTCTAATTCTTTTAGTCGTTCTGTTAAAACCCGATCGCTGACATCTGGAATCATCGCAGCAATATCGACAAATCTTTGAGGTCCGCCTTCTAACAATACATCAATAATCAAACCATTCCATTTTTTGCCCAAAATTTGAAACCCCTTCTCAAATTTTGGACAGAGTGAAAAGTCCATTACTTCTACTTGTTCCATAATTCTCACCTCGATAGAGAGAGTATAGCACATCACTTACCTTTTATAAGTACAACTTGCCTATCCCTAAGGAGTTTTTAACAAATCAATTGCTTGATTTCCTTGTAAAAAGATTAGGTAAGCAGACTCAACAGGCTTTTGCTTCGCCTTCTCTAAGGCCTCTTTATATAGATGCAATTGGCCTCGGTAACGCTGGATCAGCTGTTGCTCTCTTTCAGGTGTATAATAATCAGTTTTTAAATCATACAAAAAGAGTTTATCCTCAAATTCTAAATAGCCATCAATGATTCCGTGAATCAAAATCTCGTCCTGATTCTGATAGTCGTTGAATAATTGATCTGCCGGAAGCAACATCGCAAATGGTTCTTCACGATATAGATGATCCGCATGCTGAATGATAAAGCGGCCAACATCAGAATCAAGGAATTGCATGATATTGTCAACAGAGATTTTTTCTGCAGTCTCTTTTGTCAACGTTTGACGAGAAACCAGTCTATCAATCATTGTTTCGACTTCTTTTCGTTGAGGTAAGGCTTTCAGCGGTAATAGTTGCATCACTAAGTGAGTAGCTGTCCCAATCTCGGAAGCTGCCAACTCCTTTTTCGTACTTAAAAACCTTGGTTCTCCCAAGTCACTTTGAGTAAATCGATAGGGCGTTTGTGTTGCCGTTAGTTCCAATGATTCACGATTGTCGGGATCATCATATAAACGTTTTAGTTCGGATACTGACTGATAGCTTGTCGTTTTTGTTGCTTCAGGATACGGGTATTTGTAGACTAGCCGATTTTTCAACGCTTCTATATTGATAGCACCTTGTGGAATCTCCAAGGCTTTAATTTCTGGAAGATAACTTTGAACAGCCTCCGCAATTGTTTGAGGATCAACAAAATCTAATTTAAAAATCGCCGGATGATTCTTCAAGCCTACTACTTGATTGACGGCATATTCTTTTTGGTAATTCTCCATAATTGGATGTCTGAACAAAGTTAGTCCTACCCAGTCGATGAAACTGTCTTTTTGACCATTTCTAAGACTCGTATCTAAGACTAAATTTTCATTTAAAGATCCCTTGCTCCAAATTTTATAGGCGGCCTCTTCATCATCATAGGAACCAACCAGAAATAACTTTTGTTCCGCTCGGGTCAGGGCAACATATAGTTTCCGCATCTCTTCCGAAAGTAATTTGTTTAGATTTTTCTGTTTCACTGTTTGAAATAGCAATGTGTCTTTCCTAACGCGAGTATCTGGTGTCAACAATTTCACGCCCAGACCTAATCGTTCGTCAAAAACATAATTTCTCCGAGTATCCTGTACATTGAAGCTTTTACTCATGTCCATTAAAAAGACTACTGGAAATTCTAGACCTTTACTTCCATGAATGGTCATTACTCTTACAGAATCTTGTATTTCTTCTGTAGGGGGTTCACCCAGATCTTTATCTTTTTCCTGCATTTTTTCAATAAAGCGAATAAATTGATACAAACCTCTAAAACTGCTGCGTTCATAATCTTTTGCTCGTTCAATCAGCGCTAAAAGATTCGCATGACGTTGCTGACCAGCCGGCATCCCCAAAACATAATCCAAGTAAGCAGTTTCGTTATAAATTTTTAATAATAGATCAGCCAAGGATTCTCGTCTAGCAAACTCGCGCCATTCATTTAATTGAGCCAAGAAACTCGTCATTTTTTTTGCTGTGATGTCATCCTTATGTTGAAGATAACTTTTTACTGCTTGGAAATATTCTTTTTGCGGCAATGCTAAACGAACTTGCACCAATTCTTCTTCTTGTAATCCAACAATTGGAGAACGTAATACGGCTGCCAAAGGGATATCTTGGTACGGATTATCAATAATCTGCAACAAGGAGATCATTACTCGCAATTCAGTTGATTGAAAATAATTCTGAGTATCATTGATAGATAGCGGAATACCTAATTGCTTAAACACTTCCAAAATCGTTAAATTATTACTTCTTGTCGGTGTTAATAGAACAATATCATCATAACGAACAGGTCGCATTGCTTTTTGTTTCTTATCATAAACTTCAAAATTCTGATCAATTAATTCACGAATCTTCACAGCTGTCATAAATATCTCGCCCATAGATTTATCCTCGATCCATTCAGGGACTTCACCATTTTTTTGATAAATCAATAATTCTGGGCTGAAGGTATCTGTATCAGGAAATGCAGTGAACCCGTTGATCAGTTCCGCTTGTTTATCGTATTCAATCTGCCCTACTGTTTGATCCATTAACTGTGTGAAAATCAAATTGGTGAAATCAAGGACTTCTCTCCTGGAACGAAAGTTTTCCGCTAAAATAATACGACGTCCATTTTTTTCCTCAGCAAAGTCATGGTACTTTTGAATAAACAGTGTTGGATCAGCTAAACGAAAACCGTAAATGGACTGTTTTACATCCCCAACCATAAAAAGATTTCCTGGTTCTTCTGTACTTAACTGTCGTAGGATAGTTTCCTGCAGCTGATTGATATCTTGATACTCATCGACTAAAACTTCAGCAAATCGATTTCGATAATAATTTTCAGCGGGTCTATTTCCGTCAACATCGGTTAATAATATCTGCAAAGTAAAGTGTTCCAAATCATTGAAATCCAACATGCCTTTTTCACGCTTTTTGGCCGAGTATTCTTCAATGAACCGTTTTTCAACACGAACTAATTCTTCCACGATCGGTAACGCTTCTTGTAACCGATCGACTTGTTCCTCAGGCGAGACTGCAAAATACATCTCTTTAATCTTAGTCAGTTCTTGCTTCGCCTGATCCCGATATTTCTTACATTCTATGATGATGTCACCGTAAAGCTCTTTGATATCTTTTTTTCTTGGCGAAGGATAAGCGGGAAATTTTATGTTTTCTAAAATGGAAAAGACGTCATTCAGCTTATCTTCTACTAGTAATTGTTCAATCTGTTTTACTGTACTTTGTTCACTTTGGCCAAGTTCGGTAATTTTCTGTAATTCCTCAGTCCCATGACTAGCGTCAATCATCCACTGATAAGTCTGGTTAATCTCCTGTAAGGTGCTTAACACTTGTGGACGAATCAGATCGCGGTATAAATCTGATTCTGCTAACATTTCTACTCGATAATTCTCAACTAAACTATCAAGCCAATGAAACGGTTGAGGATTGGCTCGAGCAAAGTTATACATAGAGAGTACTAAATCCTCTAGCCCGCTGTCACTGCGGTCATTTGAAAAATTCTCGGTCAAACGATAGAAAATCTCTTGATTTTCCTCATAGAATGTCCCCCGAAGTTCATCCCAGACATCTTCTTTTAATAAAATCGTCTCTGTCTCATCTGTTAACATCCGATAACTTGGATCTAAGTCAATCAGATAGAAAAAGCGTTGAATCACTTTTGAACAGAACGAGTGTAAGGTTGAGATGTTCGCCATCGGCAACAATGTTAATTGACGCGTGAAGTGATTTTTCAATTTTTGATCTGTTTCTTCATTAATCGCTTCCTGCAAAGCCGATTGAATTCGTTCCTTCATTTCACTAGCTGCTGCTTCAGTAAAGGTCACGACCAAGAGTTGATCTACTGATAGTTGTTGTCGTTTGATTTTCTCAATCACACGCCGAACCAGCACCGCTGTTTTTCCTGAACCCGCCGAAGCAGAGACCAAGAGATTTGTTCCTTGATCATAGATTGCTTGCCACTGAGAGTCAGTATACATCTCGTTTGGTGCTTTTGGAGGGATGGGAAAATTAGTTGTCATGCAATTCTTCCTCCATTCGTTTCAAGACTTCTTCTTTAGAAAGTTTTTCTAAGCGATGGTAGTTATTTTCTTTCAGCATCGCATCAAATTTACAAACACTTCGGAAAGGACAATATTGACAAGCAATCCGCTGATTACCTTTATACGACGGATTCAGCTTGATCTCACCAGAAACAATCTGATTGCCAGCCTTTTGGATTTTTTCACGGTTGTATTTACGTAGAGTCTCAATTTCAGCTAAATCATAAAATTTGTCTTTGGACTGAGTAACAATTGTCGTTTGTCCATTTTTATCCTTTTTAATTGGGAACAATACAGAATTCTCTTTTTCTTGTATGCTTTGATCCAATTGGTCATAAAGTTCAGGCTCTTTCGCAAACAATCCATCATATTGATAAGCCTTCAACATATCTTTTTCGATGTTCTTCGGATCTTTTAAGACAGGATTATGAACGTGCAGATAATAAGCTCCTGCTGGCTTGATTTCTTTTCCGTTTACTTGACTAAAATCAGTCACAGCAACATCCAAATAAGTAATCAATTGCAATGCGATCCCATAATAAGCATCCGCCACGTTGAAACTATGCGGACTCGATTTATAATCAATGACACTCAACCAATCACTATCATTGCTTTGCAACTGATCTAAACGATCGATTTTACCGCGAATTGCAACTTCACCACCATTGGATAACGGCAAATTAATTCCTGGAATTCCTTTTTGTCCACCGATAGAACCAAAAATCACTTCTGTTTGTTGCGGTTCAAACTTTGTCCGCAGGCCTTGTTGAACTAATCCCCAACTAACTTTTTGAATTGTCCGCGACAATTGATAACGAATATAATTCATTCGAGCAGAACTGGATAAAATTTTAAATTTCAATTCACCAAAAATTTCTTTCAGTACGTCATTGGCTAGCTGATTTCGTTCTGCTTCATTCAATTCTGCTAAACGCATGCCTTGCTCCCTCAACAGACGGAAGAAATAGTCTAAAGCTTCATGATAAAAATCCCCGGCTGCCGCAGGTGTAAGTCCGTAGATCGTTCTTTCTTTTAACCCTAGTCCAAAGTTTGCAAAATATTTATACTGACAGTTATAAAAATTTTCGATTCGCGAAACGGAAACATAAAGATTTTTCCCATATAAACGTTCCGCCGTTTCTGGTAAAAGGGCTCGAGGTACATTAAGATCTTGTAGACTCTTGAAAACTCGTTGTGCCATCGGAGCGAATGAACTATTTTGAATAAATTTTTGTAGCTCTCGCCACGCAGGTAAAAATGCACGATTTTCATCCTGAGCAAAACGATTCAAAGCGATTAGATCAGATAATAATGTGCGCATCGTTCCGACATGATTTTCCGGCTCACTCATTAATTTTAGTGACTCGTTTTCTTCAATAGGTATTCTTAATCCTTGACTTAATTGTCTTAAAAAGGAGGAGATTTCTAATTTCTTCTCCCCTTCTACAGTTGTCGCAACGCTCAAATAAAGTTTATTCGTCGCAGAAAGAAAAACTAAGTAGGCTAGGAACGGTTCACGAGTTACTTTAGAACTATTACTTTCCGGCAAGAACTTTCCTTCTGGTAAATTCTGATTAATCATCGATCGTTCTTCAGCAGACAATAAACCCTTATCATCAAAACGAGCCGGAAAATCATTGTTATTTAAACCAATCGCAAAGGTTACCTTCATTTGGTTCACACGAGCTAATTCTAAATCATTGACTCGAACCTGGTCGATGGCGGTCGGAATTTTTCCATAAGTCAAGTTCATCAAGCCGGCTAAAAAAATCTCTTGAAAATCCGTCCAATCGAATGGTTCTTTTCCGTAAATCAATACATACTCGTCTAAAAGATCAAGCAACGCTTGCCATGTTTGTTCATGATTACGAGCCTTATCTAAGTTGCCTTTTTCGACTTCTTGATCGCGCCAAAAAAGCAGTTGTCGTTTTACACCGCTATTCTCTAGAAAATGATAAAAAATTGTTGCTGCTTCTAATCCGTCCTCCGCTTGTTTTATCATTTTGAAAAATTCTGGTAATACTCGCTGTACAGATCGTCGAACTTCATTAGTAGTTGCTTCTAACTCTTTTGCATCATTAAAAACAACTGCTTCAAAATCATAATCTACGAATTCCCAGTCAGCTTCCTTAGTCCATACACTGCCGCGAAAATTATACGCTAAACAAACATTTTCCGTTTGATCGATTTTTTCTCTATATTGTTGCTGTTGAATGAACCATTCATCAGTTTGCCAATCGAATGGAGCAAATAACTCCGTTCGAAGCATCCGAAAGACATCGTTGATGCGATAGTTATAATTGCTGACCAAGAATAACGCTTGTAAAAATTCTATCAATGGATGTGCAGCCATTTCTTGTGTCTCGTCTAAATAAAATGGAATGTCTAGTTTATTGAAGATATCTGGCAAAGCACTGTTATAAATTTGTGGATTGCGTAGTAAGATCTGAATATCTTTATAACGATAGTTTTCTTCTCTAACCAAACGCCGAACTTCCTCGCCAACCTTGCGAATTTCCTCTGCTACCGTTGAATATTTTGTAATCTGTAATTGATCCGTCTGGGATAGATCAACACCTTTTTGATTTGCCCAAAAATCACCTACTTGATTGAATATCGTCTTTTTCGATTGAAAAAATTGATCCGGTCGGACAGGAATCTGTTGTACATCAGCACTCCGTTTTAATTGATAATACGTTTTTCCAGGATCAGCAAATAAATTCAATGGATTAGGTTCCTCACTTGGATAAGGTCTATCCAACTCCAATGATACAAGTAATTCGCTATCAGTCATCAAAGCATTTAGAACACTTAATTCCCTAGCATTGAATCGAGTGAACCCGCTAATGATAAAAAGACAATTTGATAATTTCTGTCTACTCAAGTAATCTTGTAGCAGCAATAATGGGTCTTCATTTGAAACTTGATAGGTAAGCAATGCCTCTTCATAAGCAACAAATATCTTTTGTAGGTCTTGTAGTTTCAAGACTTGATCCCGATCACTGCCATTTTCAACTAGATCCTCAACGGTTACATTTCCAATCTGCATCTCTTGATAAAAGCTGACCAATTGTTGAATAAAACCAGTTTTATTGACTTCGCCACGGAAAATCGTTAATGCCCCCCGTTGCTCATGAAGAATTTTCCTTAAAATCATTGCATTTCCAGCTTCAGATAGGGTATTCCCTGGAACTTGCCCATCACGCTGCAAAAAATACCAAGCCAATCGCTGAAAACTAAAAACTTGTGTACGAATTGTACTGAAATCAGCACTTTCCCCCTCTTGTTTCATTGCTGACAACAGATGGATTTCCTGCTCAAATTTATTATAATTGGGGACTAAGAAAAACACACGATTCTCTGGAGTTTGCTTTAACCAAGCATGTGCCGTCTGAATCATTCGTTCTGTCGCATTGATTTGGCCAGCACCTAACAAAAATTGTAATGGCATCGTTTCCCCTCATTTCTTCAAATTATGATACTCGTTTATTATAACAGTTCGGTCAAAATGCCGCATGAAAGAAGAAAAAATAGATTATCATTACTCTGACAAATTTTTGCAAATAAAAAATTAAGTAAATCTACCATTGGTGAAATATAAACTCAGTGATAAAAGCCTCTTTTCACAGTCTATAGAAATTATCCTTACTATGACGTCACTTCTATTTTGAGAAAAACAAAGGCACAGCTTATAAAAAATAGGACTAGCTAAGTTGCTAGTCCACAGTACCAAATCGATTTAACGGCCAAAAGACGAATTTCACATCAGCCATAATATCTTTTTCCTTTATAGTTCCAATAATCCGACTATCTTTTGATATCCGGCGATTATCCCCCAAAACGAATAATTCACCTTCTGGAACTTTCTCAGATCCGAATAATTCTGTTAGGTCAAAATCATAAGTCAGCGGTTGATTATCAGTTAGTTTACTTTTAAACTCGTCCAAATAAGGTTCATCATATTTCTTTCCATTGATATAAAGCTCATCGTTCTTATACGCCACTACGTCACCAGGCAAACCAATTACACGCTTAATATAATTTTTTCCTTCGTCATCCGGTGCTGGGAAGGTTACGATATCGAAGCGTTTGATTTCGGTATTTTTTAGTGCAATAACTCGTTCACCATCGATTAGCGTTGGATCCATTGAATCTCCCTTGACTACTACCGGTGTGAAAACGAAATGGCGCAGTCCAATTAAGATTGTTCCTAAGATCAAAAGCCAAAGAAGCGTTTTTCCTATTTCCTTTATATTCATCTGTGGGCCTCCATTTTTTACATTCATACTGCTAGTTTATCATACTCATGAGTATTTCATGAAAGTTATTAATTACCCCTTTAAAAAAAATTACTCTTCTCCGAGCATATTTCTTTTCTTACTTTTTGTAAGATGGTAAAGTAGATTTTGTAAACAAGAACAAAACAAGAAAAGGTGGAAATTATTATGTCTCAATTTTTGGAATCATTAAAAGATCGTCGTTCATTTTACTCGCTAGGACGTGACGTAAAATTATCAGAGGAAGAAATCACAGAATTAATCAAAGATACTGTAAAAAACAGCCCTACGGCTTTTAACGCACAATCACCTCGCGCAGTCATTCTTTTTGGAGATGCGCATGAAAAATTATGGAACATTGTCGAAGAAGCATTGAAACCATTGACCCCTGCTGAAGTTTTCCCAAATACCCAAGCAAAAATCGCAAGCTTCCGTAATGCGTATGGTACGGTGTTATTCTTCAAAGAAACTGATACAGTGAAAAACTTGCAAGATCAATTCGCATTATATGCTGATAACTTCCCAGACTGGGCAGAACAATCAAATGGTATTGCAACGGCAAACACTTGGACTGCATTAACTTCTGCTGGTCTTGGTGCTAACTTGCAACATTACAACCCTGTAATTGATGATGCTGTTGCAAAAGAATGGAACATTCCTGCTAACTGGCAATTGCGTTCACAATTAGTCTTTGGTTCAAAAGAGGGCGAAGCTAACGAAAAAGAATTCTTAGCAGATGACGAACGTTTCCGCGTATTTCATTAGTCCTAAAAAAATGGCGTGACCGAAGTTGGTCGCGCCATTTTTATATTTTCATTTCATGAATGCTTGCCATTGATCAAACATTAAAACAGAAAATTCTATCTCATAAAAGCGAGTGGGATTTTTCTTTTTAAGTACAGAAAACTGCTTGCTATTCACTCTACGATTCGAATTAAGCCACCTTCGATGAAATCCAATAAAAAATAGATGACGTCTCCGCCACCTATTTACCATCTTTATCTTGATCATCTTTGGTTAATATTTCTAAAGTAGTACCTTCATTAAGGTGAGTTGATAGAAAAACGACAAATTCTGTCAATGAATAATCAAAAGTCAAGATTGGTCCTCGACGTTCTTTACGAAAATAGTTCAGCTTGATCAAGCCGTTTTCCTCTTGAAATAGGACCACTCGCTCGATCTCATCCATTGGAATTCCTCGGTTATCTAGACTAAAAAGAATTAAACTATCCTCCGTAAAACCCTTTTTATCTAATAGAAAGCTCAACATCACAAGTGCAGCCAAAATTGTCTGCACGCGTCCGTTCAAATCTTGCCAACTAGTAAATCCAATCCATAAAATCAGGAATGTTAAAAAAAGATAAAATGGGTATTGTTTACGTCGTTTAAAAACAGGAATGACAATGTCTTTTCGTGCTATTAGTAAAAACACATACAAAACAATTGTAAAAACTCCCAATAACAGTGTGAATATATTCAAAAGAACCGCCTTCTAACTTGGAATGAAATTAGAATATTTTACCACGACCATGTTAGATTTGTCATCCCGTTGCTCTTGATCAACCTCTTCACATTGATTGATTCGAACAACCGCACAATTCGTCATCTTTGAAATTACTTCGCCTTCTACGGATTCTTCGAAACCAATCGGATGGCAACGATAATTTCTTCCTAGTTCAATTTCTTCTTCATTCATATGTAAGCCCTCCAGTATCGACATTCATTTGTTCGTCTAGCTTTTGGATCAATGTTATTCGCAATTATACCTAAGTATGGAATGGTTTACAATCGAATTTTTCACTTCATTCGCAAAAAAAGGACAAATCGGGTAAAATTATTCAGAGGGAGTGATATTTTATGACAAATTTTATTGATTCAATCAAGAGATATGGCTATTTGCGAAGTGCCTGCTATCTGATTCTTGGAATTGCTATCTTATTTTCACCGCGAAGTGTTTTTAAAGGGATTGTCTACATTATCTTCTTCTATTTGTTAGTTTTTGGGATTATGCAGATCATTCGCGGCTTGAGAACAAAAAAATATACTGGTAATGTTGGATTTGAGGCTACTAGCGGAATCATGCGAGTCATAGTTGCGTTTGTTATTCTTTGGTTCTCTAAAGGAATTATCAGCATTTTACCTATGTTTTTAGGGTTCATTATTCTGATATTTGCAATTGGGCAGTTTATGCAAAGCTGGAATGCAAAAAGAAATGGTTTCCCAGTAACTGGACAAATTGTCTACAGTGCCTTGATGATCATTGCTGGTTTTTTTCTTTTGTTTAATCCCTTCAGTAGTTTAATGATTCTCTTTCAGATTTTTGGTTTTCTACTGATCACTATGGCTGTTTCAGAATTTATCAATACTCGCCGTTTCAATCAATAAAAAATTGTTTCTATTATAAGAAACATTTATACTGAGTATATTAAGAAGAGCGAGGTTATTATGAACACAGCAAGTGAACTTTACCAATTTACTGAGAAATATGGCATTCATTACAATACAAAAGAGGCGAAAGGAATTCGTTTATTCGATAGCTTTTTACAGGCTTTTCCTAAAACGAACTTTTCTTTTTCTTTTATAGGCTTTCACAAGTATGAAAATGTGAAAAAGCAAGAGGGGTTGACCGCCTATGGAATCTCCGGAAATACTCTTTATGCGTTAAGCAAACAAAAATCCTATAAGTATAATCTTTACCAATGTAAAGAAATTTACGGTAAAAAGAAATTGAATGGTATTCGTCTTACGCTATCTTTTGATACGGAAATTGTTACTATCAACCTAGGTTTTGCAGATGGCAATCTAGTTCTAGCTGCTCTAAAACAAGCGGGTAAAAAATAGCTGAGGCAATTTAGTTGAAGAATAGAAAAACTAGCGTTATAATTCTTTCTGTTCTTAATGGGATATGGCCAAACTGGTAAGGCGCCTGACTCTGAATCAGGTAAGTGTAGGTTCGAGCCCTACTATCCCAATTATAAAAAATTTATACGACAGTCTTTCCGCAAGGATAGATTGTTTTTTTTATCTAAAATCCATTATTTACTGCTTTTAGAAGATTGGCCTCTCTATTCGATCACTCTTAAAAAACGCAAAAAAACTTTTGCTCTAAATTGAAGCAAAAGTTTTTTATTAGACATTTTTAGGATTTTACAACCATGACATTACAATTTGCGTGATTCACTACATATGCTGTTGTCGATCCAATTAGTGCCTGCTCTACAGTTCCCCTTCCAGTGGCTCCGAGCATAATAAGATCAACCTGGTTCTCTAATGCGTAATCAATAATCTTGCGTTTGGGATTTCCTGATTCAATTTTTGTTTCATAGTCAAATTGACTAGCATTTGAATGAGCAATCAACTGTTCCAGCTCGATTTCCGCATTGTTCAGATGAAATTTCAGTGCGTCATTGATAAATGCTGGATCACCGATCGAAAATTTGTAATCAACCACAGTAAGAATAAAAAGTTTCGCTTCGTTTCGTTCAGCCACATTTAGAGCTTCATTGAATGCGTCTGTTGATGATGGTGAGCCATCTACCGCAACAAGTATTTTCTTATAACTTTCTTTCATAGAAAACGCCTCCCTTACGTCTATTATACCTTAACTACTTCTGTCAATAAAATCATAGGCAATTTTGGATTGCGTCAAGAATTTGTTGGAATTCGTATTTCTCCAAAATATGGTAATGAATGAAACCTTGATAAATCAAGAGAATCTATTTAATCACGCTAACAACTCTGTTGCGTGTGCCGGTAA
>Ga0153985_1000050_pt1 | contig 36759 bp, 33 predicted proteins | sample TSGA069MetaG_FD_104715 | JGI IMG/M metagenome (GOLD analysis project Ga0153985, IMG submission 104715) | Attine ant fungus gardens microbial communities from Georgia, USA - TSGA069 MetaG | ecosystem: Host-associated > Fungi > Mycelium > Unclassified | place: USA: Georgia, Alexander Wildlife...
ATAAGTTGGAACGCCGTATGCGGTGAAAGTCGCACGTACGGTGTGGAGCGGGGGAAAACTTGGAGAATGATTCATTTTCAGTAGCTAAGAAAATGAACTTTGAAGAGTTACCTATCGCTATCAATCAACGCGAATGAAAAAAATCATTTAGTAAAAGTGGGTTGGCGTTATGAAGGTGTTGCTTGGCAATCGGGCGGTTCTGTTCCTGTTTATCGGCTATACAATCCTAATGCTAAGACTGGAACGCATCACTATACATTGAATGCTAATGAAAAAAATCATCTAGTCAAGGTTGGCTGGCGTTACGAAGGTGTCGGTTTCTATGCTACAGGCGGAGGCCAGTCGGGGAGCAGCAGCTCAAATCAGGGAGTAACTCCTAAAAAAGTAGATGTGAATATCACAGGGGCTGGCGGTGCTGAGCAAAATGTTTCAGGATCTTATCGCTTATTGTATTCAAACAAAGCGTTTGATCAAGCGAGCCTAAGCGGAAATGCAACGATTGATTTTTCAGCCGACGTTGCCATATCAGGAACTAAAAGCGACTATGAAATGCAATTCGTTATCGCGGGAAATGGGCAAGCAAGCGGTCAAGTCGGGGTAGGCCTGCATTATCAAGCTGGATCAGATGCCAATTTCGCGCAAGGGAGAATTAACACGACGAATATCAATTTTCCTGCGAACGCGGGAGTTACTGGTCAACAGTATTATTCTGTTAACACAAATGCACCGCGAATCGCTAATGGACAATCGGTAAATCTTCGCGTGAAATATTTTGCGTCAGGTTACATGCAAGCTTTTGTTAATAATAGTCTAGTTGGACAATATAAAACAAGCTTAGTACCAGGAGGAAACGCGTATATTCTGCATTTTAATACGAATACACCAATCAAAGTCCGTAATCTAAAGGTCTTAAAAAATGGTGCGGACGTAACGACGAAAGGGAAACCTTCATTCCCAGGTACTTCTTATGATCGTTCGAGCGGTGCGGTTTCAGGCGCATACTAAAACGAATTTAAACGAAAAAAGCCCAGCAATTCTGATTCTATATCAGTTTTGCTGGGCTTTTGTTTTAGTTTATCGTTTCAGGGTCTGTTTCAGTTTGAGCCATTTTGGCTGTCACATGTTCATCAATACGCAGGAACGGCAGATAAATGAAGACACTCACTGCGATAATGATGATTTGCAGTACCGCGGCGCGCCAATCGCCTCCAGTCGCTAAAAATCCTGAGATGACTGGTGGTGTGGTCCACGGTATTTGAACTACGACATGGTTGATCAATCCCGCGGCTGTCGCAAAATAGGCTGTTACTAATGAGAAGATCGGAGCTAAAACGAAAGGAATAATCAAGCTTAGATTAAACACGATCGGCAAGCCAAAGATGATCGGTTCACTGATATTAAACAGAGCGGGTGTAACAGATAATTTAGCAAAGTCTTTGTAATCTTTCCGACGACTGAAAACGAAAATCGCGATCAACAAGGCGATTGTATTTCCGGAGCCGCCCATTACAGCGAATGTATCCTTGAAAGCCATATTAATGATATGTGGAATTTGCTCATGATTGGCATAGGCTGCCATATTTTCCTGCATGTTTTGTAACAAAAACGGATCAAGTAATGAGCCAGAGATCACGGCTTGATGGATACCGAAGCCAAAGAACAAATTGGCGATTGAGGTGATCAAGACGAAACCTGGCAAACCAGTTGTTACATGACTTAATGGTCCAGTGATCGCCTTAGTGATCAAGCCGTTCACATCCATATTGAAGAGTTGATTTACGCCAAATGAAAGAATTGCAAATAGTGTAACGGTAATCATAATCGGGATCAACACGTTGAATGATTTCAATACAGCTGGCGGGATATTTCCTGATAGTTTGATCTGTAATTTTTCATTTGTAGATAATTTAATAAACAATTCAGTTGCTAAGAGACCTACGAAAATGCCGACAAACATCCCCGAAGCACCAGTATGTGAACCCGGAATGACTCCTGTAACTTCGATGGCTTTCTTTGCATTTTCCGGTGTGAACATTGTTTTCATCGGTGTTAATACGATGAAAGTTGAGATTGAAACTAAAACCGCTGCAATATGATTCGTATAATTTCTGCTGACACACATATGATAAGAGACTGCAGCGACTACTAATAGTGTAGTAATACTCAATGTTCCGTTAGCGATTGACATCCCGATTTCTTGTATCTTCATTAAAGTTGCGGGATTTACGATTTTTCCCATGAATCCAGTAGGTTCTAAGATAACGTAATTGATTAGAGTAACAAATCCTGCCAGCATCATGAAGGGCATAAAAGTGGCAAACGCGTCACGCAACGTCCGCATATGGATTTGATTGCCTAGCTTCGTCGCGATAATTCCAAAGCGTTCAAAAAGCTGTTCCTTCTTATTTGTTTTTTCCACGATAGATTCTCCTTAATTTTTATTCTGTGTAAGCACTTTCCTTGGTTACATAATAAAACGAATCCGAATTAAAGTAAATACTTTTTTATAAAAATATATATCTTTATTTCAAAAGACAAAAAAAGAGCTGAATTTATCAGCTCTCACACTTAATTTTCGACAAAAACAGCTTCAAAAATAAAGTCTTGATACAGATGTCGTGTAATGGAATACTCAAAAGGAGTGCCGTTTGCTAAAGAAACACTCTTTTCAATCTCAATCATAAAATCGCCAGCCTCTATACCTAGTATTTTAGCGTCAAATTCTGTTGCCAATACCCCTTTCATCCATACATGGGAGGCATTGATCTCTAGGTGCAGCTCTTCGCGAATATAGGAATACACTGATTTTTTCAGATGCTTTGGCTCCAATCCGGGAATGATGGATAGGGGCATGAAGGTCTGTTCCAATGAATAGGGCTGCTGATCGACAAATCGACTGCGGACGATATTGTAGATATATTCCTTTTCGTTCAACTGCAGCTTCTCAGCAACTTTTTTTGAAGGCAGTTCGATCGAAAATGTGTGAATTTCAGAATCAACATGATCTTCGCCAACAACGCTCATCAGCCCTTCACTAGGACCAAACACTTTTGAATTGTCGATCGGTTTGCGTAGAACCTCTGTACCAAAACCGCTCCGGCTATGAAGCACCCCTTCGGAAACCAACATATCCAACCCTTTTTTAACAGTCAGCTTACTGGTGTTATAGTGTTTGGCTAATTCAGGACCAGTAGGCAGCTTTTCTCCGATAGCGTAAGTACCGTCCTCAACTTTTCTTTTTACACCTAAATACACTTCCATGTATTTTGCATTTTTTCTCATTGCTACCTCCTTGGTCAACCGATTAAAGATATAAATAATTATATACTTTTACCCTGGTTTAGCAATGCCTTTTTGGCTAAAAGAATAAATATCTATAAAAAGTATATATTTTTAAAATAAAAACTATTTCATTTTCAAAGGAGCGGTGTTATGATGAAATGGCATTCAGGCAAGCGTTCAATTTTTCGCAGCTTTTAATACGTGAAATTTTGTGAGGCTTAGATGGATTTAACATTCAAGCGGTTAGATAAATGACATCAGCCTTGAAGATAAACGATTTTTAGTTTGGAAAAGGGGGATACAATGAATAAGCAGCAAGTAACATTTCCAAAGGATTTTTGGTGGGGCTCCGCTTGGTCAGCTGAGCAAGCAGAAGGTCGCGGGGAAACAGGAAAAGCAGAGACTGTATGGGAACGCTGGTATAAAGAACAGCCTTACCGTTTTTATCAAGGAATCAGCTCGGAAACGACGACTGATCATATCCATCGGTATAAGGAAGATGTACAGTTAATGAAGGAGACAGGTCATAATTCTTTTCGAGTGTCAATCTCATGGGCACGGATGTTTCCGGCGGATGGAATAGGCGAAGTCAATCCAAAGGCGATCGCGTTTTATCGCGATTTATTTACTGAGATGAACAAAAATGGTATTAAAGTGTTCGCTAATTTGTATCATTTTGATATGCCGGCAGTTCTACAGGATAAGGGCGGTTGGGAGTCGCGAGAAGTTGTTGACGCTTATGTGAACTTCGCGGATGCTTGTTTCAAGGAATTTGGTGATCTGGTTTATCACTGGTTCACTTTCAATGAACCATTAGGACCGATTTTGGGTTCGTATTTAGAAGATTTTCACTATCCTAATAATATTGACTTTAAGCGTGGCGCACAGGCAGCTCATTTTACGATCTTGGCTCATGCGAAGGCGATCGCGGCTCATAAGAACTATCAGTTGGATAGTAAAATCGGTGTAATCTTAAATTTGAGTCCGACATTTCCCCGAAGTCAAAATCCAGCAGATGTGAAGGCGGCAGAAATTGCTGATTTGTTTTATGTTCGTAGTTTCTTAGATCCAATGGTTAAAGGGGAATATCCAGAAAAATTAGTGACGCTTTTACGGGAGTATGACCAGCTACCAGAAGATTATACAGAAGAGGATTCAGCTTGGATCAAAGAAAATACAGCCCAACTATTGGGCTTGAACTATTATGAGCCACGTCGTGTGAAGGCGCGGCTGACAGCGATCAATCAAGATGGTCCATTTTTACCGGATTGGTTCTTTGAAAACCATGTGATGCCGGGTCGACGAATGAACGAATATCGTGGCTGGGAGATCTATGAGAAAGGTATCCATGATCTATGTATGGATATTAAAGAAAATTATGGAAACATTGAATCTTTTATTTCTGAGAATGGCATGGGTGTAGCCGACGAAGAACGATTTATGGATAAAACGGGTCAAGTCATCGATCATTATCGTATCGAATATATCCAAGATCACTTAGCGTATCTTTGGAAAGCGATCAATGACGGCTGCAATATCAAAGGCTATCATCTATGGACCTTCATCGATTGCTGGTCATGGATCAATTCCTATAAGAACCGCTATGGTCTAGTTTCGCTGGATCTGGCGACGCAAAAACGCACGATCAAAAAAAGCGGTGAATTCTACAAACAGCTTAGCGATCAAAATGGCTTTGAATACGATATTGATCGGCTGGTATAAATGGAAAAGAGGTTGTGACCATGTGTCCCAGCCTCTTTCCTATCTTACTATATTCCAAAACAGAAAATAGAGGGGAGAATCATCTATCACTGATTCTCCCCTCTAATTTTAGTATGTTTCTATTTTCGATTTAAATGGATATCCAGAGAAAACTTACTTTTATTGCTGATAAAGTAGGATTTTGAAAACTCGAAGGCACTGCCTTTTTGATCATAAGCCACTTGTTCAATAACTAAAACCGGAGAACCATTTTCGATTTCTAAAGAATCACTAATCTCTTGGGTAGCTTGATCAGCATAAATTATTCGTCGTGCGTCTGTCAGCTGCAACTTGGCTACATGACCAAGATAATCATATACAGAACCTTGTAAAATTTCCTCATTCAAAGGAGCTACTTGAGTAGGCATGACAACATGCTCTAAACTATAAATTTGTTCATTAATAGAGCGTACACGCTTGAATTGATAGACAGGGTCGCTTGAAGTGATACCCAAATGATGCTGCTCTTCTTTTTCTGGCAAACGAGCATCAAAGGATAAGATTTTACTTGAAATTTTTTGATCACGGTGAGAATAGGTTACACCAACCGGCAAGTCTAATGGCAATAATTCACTATCCCTATTTTCAATTTGTGGACGAATAAAGGTTCCTGAGCCCTGCTTACTAAATATCAACCCATCATTTTCTAATAAATTTAATGCTTTTTTTAGAGTAATTCGTGAAACATCATATTTTTCTGAAAAAAATTCTTGTGTAGGAAGTAAAGTCCCCGCACGATAATGATTTGTTAAAATATCACGTTTAATATCCGAATAAATTTCTCGGTATTTATACAACTTGTCAACCTCCTTTTTTTATATTTGTATATACAACTTAACATTATAATGTGAATTTGTAAATGTTTATTAAAAATATTGTGTTTACAAATTTCTTCATTTGTATATAATTGGATTCAGAAAACGTTTTCGAATAATTTGATAAGGGAGTATCAATGATGAAATTTGATATGCAAAAACTTCAAGAACCTTTACTTAAGGCATCCGCTTGGGTAGAAGGCAACACCATCTTACAAGCGGTTAAGAACGCTTTTGTTCGAACAATTCCATTTACAGTTGTAGGGTCTTTTTCTAATTTGATCAAAATGCAGTTAGACGCACTTATTAAGAACCAACAGATTGATAATGTTGTTTTAACAAACACCAGTGAATTATTTGGTTATTTAGGAAATGCTACATTAGGAATCGTTGCATTGATCGTTGTCTTCTCGTCTGCATATTCTTATGCAGTGGAATTAAAGCGCAAAGAAAATAATGAGCGATTAAATCCTATTATAGCAACATTATTAGCATTTGCAGCATATTTTGTAATGGTTCCTAAGAATGTGAATTTCTTAGATCCAAAAGCAAAAGTGATCGAGGGCTTTTCAACATCATTCTTCAGTTATGAAGGAATGTTCACCGGATTGATTGTAGGGATGATCTCAGTAGCATTATTCGCTAAATTTACTCGCAGTAAATTTACAATCAAAATGCCGGGAAATGTTCCGCAAAATGTTTTTGACTCCTTCTTTTCGCTGATTCCAATTAGCGAAGTGCTATTGATTTTTGGAGTTATTCGTATTTTGATCGAATCTCTTGGTTACGTTTCGTTGCTACAAATGATTTCTGATGTTTTGATTAAGCCGCTGCTTTCAGTTGGAACAGGTTTACCGGCAATTCTAATTGTTATTTTGTTGCAACAAATTTTATGGTTTCTTGGTTTACATGGGTTCAATATTGTCTGGGGGTTGTATCAGCCTTCTGGTTGCCATTGTTCTTAGAAAACGTTGCGAAATTTGCGGAAACACAAAGCTTTGCTGGTATCACGATTTCACCCAATACAATGACCAATGTTTATGCTATGATCGGCGGTTCTGGTGCAACCTTTGGTTTGATCATTGCTATGTTGATTTTTACTAAAAAGGGTGAGAAGGAACGAGAAGTGGCGAAGTTAGCCTTAATTCCCGGTTGTTTTGGAATCAATGAGCCAGTCATTTTCGGATTGCCGATCGTTTTAAATCCATTGATGTTTATTCCTTGGATATTGGTCCCAATCATTAATGCAGTGATTGCCTATATTGTGACTTCACTTGGCTGGGTAGTTCCACTAGTTGTATTGAATTCTGGAAATGAGCAGATTTTTATTAGTACATGGGTTTTAGGCGCATTCCATATTAGCCCGGTTATATTGACAGCGGTATTGGTTGTGTTGGATGTAGTTCTTTATGCACCATTCGTTGTGTTGAATCAGCGTCATGAAAGAGCGGAACAGCTGATTGAAGAACAAGAAAAAGCTGCGCAATTAGTAGCAGAAAATGCAGGATAGTATCGAAGATCTTTAAGAATTGAGGAATTTTTTGTGATGAAGGATATTTACACGGTAGCTCATACCCACTGGGATTTTGAATGGTATTTTACACGTCAGGAAGCGCGAATTCAATTCATTTTTCACATGGATGAAGTTTTGGCAGCGTTGAAAAACAATCAATTAGACAACTATGCATTAGATGGTCAGATGTCGATTTTAGAGGATTATTTAGCGATTTTCCCTGAAAGAGAAGAGGAAATCAAGAATTTTGTGAAGGCGGGACGTCTATTTGTAGGTCCCTGGTTTACACAAATTGATGAGATGACAACTTCTGGTGAGTCGACAGTTCGCAATTTACGGATTGGTATTCAAGAAGCGGAGAATTTAGGAAATTGTATGCGGATTGGCTATTTACCAGATTCCTTCGGTCAAAGCCAAGATATGCCGAAAATCTTGAATGGTTTTGGAATTGATCAAGCATTGTTTTGGCGAGGAATGCCCAAAGAGGCTGAGACACGTTATTTCTATTGGACTAGCAATGATGGGTCAAAAGTTTTAACCGCAAACATAAAAAACGGGTACTATGCGGGAGTCGACCTGATTGAACAAGATAATTTTGACGGGTTATTTGAACGGATTTCAACAGAAACTAAAAGCAATGCTCACTTATTACCAGTAGGTGGTGACCAGCGTGCGGTGGACTTCAATTTGAAAGAACGGATCGCTAAAGCAAATGCTAATGTTTCAACGGATGTTCAATTTATCGAAGGCAGCTATCCGGAATTTTTCAACGCTTTGGAAAAAGAAGCAGGAGCTTTCAGTGAATTTTCTGGCGAATTTATTGATCCATCTGATTCTAAGATTCACAGAGGGATTTACTCTTCACGTTATGATCTAAAGCGAATCTACGATCAGCTGGAACGAGTGCTTACGTATCAATTGGAACCCATGTCGGCTTTGGCAAATAACTATGGAATCACAGCAAAGCAGGGATTGATGAACAGTCTTTGGAAAACTGTGGCACGCGGGCAGGCACATGACAGCGCGGGCGGGTGTAATAGTGATGAAACGAATCAAGATATTCTGATGCGGGGAATCAACGCACTGCAAGAAGCACAATCTTGTGTAGATTACTTACTGAGAAAATTGAGTATTTCGGTGAATGACGAAAAAGAAAATGACTTGTTTATTTGGAATCCATTGCCGTTTAGAAAGAAGACGTTACGCAAAATTACTGTATCAACAAAAGTTGCATCTTTTGCTTTAGTCGATCAAGCAGGAAAAACGATTCATTTTGAGATACTCGATCAACAAAAAGAAAATGCAGGTTGCTTGCGTCGGAATCCTGTTGAGATGATCAATAACTACTATTATCTGACAACGATTATGGCAGAATGTGAACTGCCTGCGATGGGCTGGCTGCAACTGCAGATTTTGGAATCAAACGATTCGATTAATGTTCTTTGTGCGGCTGAGCGAATTGAAAATGATCACTTCTTACTGCAATTTCAAGAGGGCAAGTTTGAGCTGTTTTCAAAGGACAAACAAAAATGGTACATCGATTTCTTGAAAGTTGAAGACGGCGGAGATGAGGGCGACACGTATGATTTTTCTCCAGCTTTTGAAGACTGGGTACTTACTCTTGATTTTGCCGCAACCAAGGAGTTGAGGGTTGAACAGGGAAACTTGCTTAGTCGGATGATTGTGAAGGGCAAGTGGAAACTGCCATACGATCTAGCTTCACGCAAAGCACAAAAATTAGATAGCGCAATTGACTATATATTAGAATTACAGCTGACTAAAAATAGTACGGCAATCGATGTGAAGCTGACGATCGACAATCAAGTGTTGGATCATCGTTTGCGCTTACTAATAATGACAGATGTTCAGGCGACTCATTCTTATGCGGACACTCAATTTGGAGTGATTAAGCGCCCGGTTGAAGATCAACATCTACATGATTGGCGAGAAATTGGTTACAAGGAAGAGCCGACGAGTATGCGTCCGATGATCCATTTCGCTAATGTTCATGATGAGCAATCAAGTTGGAGCTTTTTAACTAAAGGGACAAAAGATTTTCAGATTGTTGGGAAAGCGTATGATACATTGGCTATCACTTTCTTTAGGGGGGGAGGTTTCTTAGGTCGTCCAGATACTATGAGAAGACCTGGAGATGCTTTTGGATTACAAACAAAGGTAGTTCCTACACCGCAAAGCCAATTGCTTGGTGAGTTGGTTTTTGAAGGCAGTATTGTTTTAGAAGATCAGTTTGATCCGCATAAATTACAAATGATTTATTTAGATACTACACAGGAAAACTTATATTATCAAACACAAACGCTTAATCGCTTTACTACGCCGATTCAGTATTTCCCAGTTAATCCATTGCAAAAAGATGCTGTAGCACAGTCATTGATTACATTGGAGAATTTGATGGTCGTCTTTAGCAGTTTCCTGCCAACGGTCGATAATACCGGGTATGAGTTACGGCTGTATAATGCTTCGGAGACTTCTCAAAATAATCCAGGAAAGCTGTCTTTTGGTGAAGCAGCAAATATTGCATTGCTTGATTTAGAAGGTAGATTTGTTCGTTCTGTTGCTTCGGATGTAACAGAATTTGAGCTAGTGGATTTCAATAGTGGAGAGATTCGCACATATGGCATCTACTTTAATCAAAAGAAAGATGGGGAAATAAAATGATTGATCAGACCAGACTAATTCAAGAGATTCAGGCTTATGCTGAAACAATTGTTCTTCCTACAGAAAAAGAAACCAATATCTTTCGCCGCACCTTCGTTGACACGATAACGAATACTGTATCGGTTCGTGAAAATGGTGAAATATTTGTGGCGACTGGCGACATTCCAGCTATGTGGTTACGTGATTCGACGTTTCAAGTGCTACCTTATTTAATGATTGAGGATAAAGTTCCTAGTGTTAAAAAACTGATTCATGGCGTTTTGGAGCAGCAACTAACCTATTTGCTGCATGATCCATATTCAAACGCCTTCAATAAAGAAGCAGATGGTGGACACTACAGCAATGATACATCAAATGTTCCGATTTCTTCATTGGTTTGGGAACGGAAATTTGAAATTGATTCATTATGCCCACCCTTTTTCTTAAGCTATCATCTGCAGCAAACAGGATATACTGAGCATTTGACATCGAAATTTTGGGAAGCAGTTTCCGTTGCGGTGGAGACATTCATTTGCGAGCAGCACCATGAAAACTCCCCCTACACATTTGTGAGGACTGACTGTCCGCCATCAGATACGATTCCTTGTGAAGGAAAAGGCCGTGCTGTTGGTTATACAGGAATGGTGTGGAGTGGCTTTCGTCCAAGCGATGATGCCTGTTACTATGGCTACTTCATTCCGGGAAATCAATTCATTGTAGTAGTTTTAAAGCAGCTGTTAGAATTGCTTCCGAAAAATACGAATGTTGAACTTGAAGAGAAAATGATTCGTTTGCTGGCGGATATCACACAAGGAATCGAAAAGTATGGGCGCTTAGTCGATGCGAATGGCGAGTATTACTATGCCTACGAAGTAGATGGATTTGGAAACTCATTATTTATGGATGATGCAAATGTACCGAGTCTGCTCTCGTTGCCTTTTTTAGGATATTGCGAGAAGAATGAGCCAATCTATTTAGCTACTCGAAGTAACATTTTGAGCGTAGCTAATCCGTATTATTATGCGGGAGCTTATTTGCAGGGGATTGGCAGCCCACATACGCCGCCTAACTATGTATGGCCGATTTCTCTGGCAATGGAAGGATTAACTTCTGATGATCTAAGCGTGATTGAAGCAAAACTTCAAAAGATCGCGGAAACAGATGCAGATACGTTACAATGCCATGAAGGAATTGATGTAGATGATCCAAAGCAATTCACGCGAGAGTGGTTTTCATGGGCGAATATGACCTATTGTCATTTAGCACTGCATTACCTGCATCAAAAAAATGACTAACATCACTTGAATGCTGATTTTTTTCTAGAATCTATTTTTTAGTGATCGCTGAAATTGCAATAACGTTTCAAAATTGAAAAGCAGAATTAAACGGTAAAGGAATCTTTCTTTTGCCGTTTTTTTTTGAGGAACAATGAATAAATAAAACAATCTATTCCAGCTAGTAAAACGAATTATCATAAGAATTATATGAAATGCCTAATTTCTTAAATGGGATAGTTTGCCGAAATTTTAACAGCAATTAACCAAGGCAAAAAAGTGAGCGAATAATTCGCCCACTTTTTTTAATTTTGCGAATAAAAGAGCAGCTCCTCTGGGAAAGCTTGCCGTTCCTCTTCAGTCAGTTGCCGTTCGACCAAAACCATGTCGATATCTTGAAAATCGGCGAAGGTATAGAGACCTTGATTGCCGATTTTTGAACTGTCGCAAAGAATCAGATTCTTTTTACAATGAGCAGTAACGGTATTTTTGATTTCTAATTCTTGATAAGAGCGAATGGTCGGACCGGTTTTAGAAAAACCATCGCAGCCTAAAAAACCTAAGTCGAGATTTAAGCTTTGCAAAGCATTTAAAGTCCAAGCACCAACATAGGAATTACTTTTTTTCCTGAACTGGCCGCCAGCCAATAGAACTTGATTATCTGAAGTTGCCAAAATTTGACTAATCTGTAGTGAGTTTGTGACAATCGTCAAATCATTGCGCATCACCAGAAGCTTTGCTAATTGTAGAACCGTGGTACTCGTATCTAAATAAAGGGACGCGTTTTGTGGAATAAAGTCTAGTGCTTTTTCCGCAATCGCGTTTTTTTCTTTCATTTGTTGTTTTTCTTTTACTGAAAACGCACTTTCTAAAAAAGGTTTGGTTAATTCCACTGAACCATGTTTTTTCGCTAATAGATTCTTTTCTTGAAGAAAGCCGACATCTTTTCGGATAGTTTCAGTTGTTACTTGAAATTTTTCTGCTAAATCATTGATCGAGACCTCTTTTTGATTCATAACTTCATGGAGAATTTTATTTCTCCGTTCTTCACTAGTTAAACGCATGTGATCCCTCCTGAGAAAATTATAGCATACTAATCTTTTTATTGCTGGTAAAACAAAATTATATTTTTGGTTTATATTGATAAAACCAAAAATATGTGTATAATTTGAATTGTAGAGGAAAACAAAATAGAAAGGTTGGTTTTTGATGAAAAAACAAATAGTGAAGATTTTGCCATTCTTTGAAGCGCGTATTTGGGGAGGCAAACGAATGCTGGAAACGTTCAATTATCAGACAGATAGTTATCCAATTGGTGAAGTGTACAACGTTGTTGCTTTACCAGGTGCGGCAGACTGTCCTGTAGCGGGCACGAATCTGACACTTTCTCAGCTTTATACGGAATATCCCGATTGGTTTAATTGTGATACAGAGGAATTGCCAATTCGAGTAAATTTATTAGACCCTTTGGCAGATTTATCAGTGCAGCTCCATCCCGATGATGCGTATGCCTTGGAGCATGACAACTCTCGCGGAAAACCGGAAGCTTGGGTGATCTTGGATACACCAGCGGATGGAAAAATAGAGTTTGGGCACCACGCAAAAACCAAAGAAGAGTTTGCTGAGTGGGCACAATCGGGAGAGTGGGGCAAATTATTGAAATATTTGCCAGCTAAGAAAGATCATTTTATTGATATTCCTGCGGGTACGCTCCATGCCATCAATCGTGATGTACTGACTTACAACATCTCTCGCAATGCGGATCTGACTTATCGTTTATATGATTATGGAAGAGTTGAACCAGATACTGGTGAAGAAAGAGAATTGCACCTTGATAAGGTATTGGAAAATGTTCTAGTTCCTGATACTTCGGAAGGCTTTGTTTGGATCGAACCTTACCAAAGAGATGGATGTGAGATTACCGACTATTGGGATGAACCGGGGCTATATAGTTTGAGCCGTATTAAAACGGAGACTCAGGGAACCTATCGGCTTGCGCGTTTTGCTTTTATAACTGTAGTAGAGGGTGCAGGTACTGTGAACGATATCGCGATTTCTAAGGGTGAGACTCTATTGGTGCCGGCGGGAACGGAACATTTAGAATTTACTGGAGCACTTGATATGTTTGTTGCAAGCTATAAAAACGAGGAGGAATAGGATGAAAACCAATGAGGTAGCTTACACGGCGGCGATGGAGCTGGCGAATACATTGAAAAAGGTCGACCAAGAACAAATCGATCGATTGGTTAACAACATCAAGCAAGCAGAACGGATTTTTGTATCAGGTGCGGGTCGTTCATTATTGATGCTGAAGGGATTAGCGATGCGTCTGATGCATCTAGGTTATGAAGTGTACGTTGTTGGAGAAGTGACGACACCGGCATTTTTACCAGAGGACTTATTGGTAGTTGCCAGTGCTTCTGGAGAGACGTCGTCATTGATTAATACAGCAAAAAAAGCGAATAAAATTGGCGGGAAGATTATCAGCCTGACTGTTTTTCCAGAATCATCTCTAGCAAAACTATCTGGAGGAGTTATTCGTATTCCGGCTTATACCGATAAGCTCCCAGAGAGTGAAGAAAATAGAAAAGGTATTTTACCGGGTGGCAGTATGTTTGAAGAGGCGGTTTTGCTACTTGCTGATTCGTTGATTGTTGAATTGGCGCTTGAACAAAAGGTACCAACGGATCGTGCTTTCGAAAAGCACGCGAATTTAGAATAGGAGGATATTAGATGAAATTACAACTAGCGATCGACGAATTAAATTTAGCGGAGGCATTGGAAGCTTTAAAGGAGCTTCATCCTTATGTCGACATTGTAGAAGTAGGCACGCCGTTTTTGATAGATGCAGGACGTGAAGCAGTTCGGCAAATCAAAGAAGCATATCCAACACTTGAAGTATTATGTGACGCGAAGATCATGGACGCGGGAGCTTATGAAGCACAATTAGCTTATAATGCCGGCGCCGAATATGTAACAGTTTTGGGAATCACCGATGATTTAACGATTAAGGGCTGTGTAGAACAGGCTCAAAAACAGAAGCGGCAGGTCATGGTAGATTTGATTTGTGTGCAGAATTATGAAGAACGAATTCCAGTAATCGAAGCATTAGGTGTTGATGTCATTGCTGTTCATACGGGTGCCGATCAACAGCATGCAGGACGAACGCCTTTGGAGGATTTAAAGGAATTGAAGCAATACACGAAAAAGGTGAAAGTTGCTGTTGCGGGCGGAATCAATAGCGAGACTGTTGGGGCTTACGTAGCGTTAGAGCCGGACATTGTAATCGTTGGCAGCGGAATCTTGAATGCGGATGATCCTTTGGCTGCGGCGAAGGCGATCAAGGCAGCGTTGAAGCAATAAAATTGGTGTAGTTTATGAGCTAGAAACCTGGATGACAAGGTTTCTAGCTTTTTATGTTAATTAAATTAGGATATTTTCATTGGTTGAAATGATGCTTTCAAGAATAATAGAGCCGGTTTCAGCCAATGAGATAGTATTGCCCTCAATAGCGCTTGAAGTGTACGCCATTCACATCAATACACCACTCATATAATCCTGTGATTTTCATTATATGGCTCCTAACTAGGTAGGCATAATTCTATAATTCTGGAGCAATACATCTGATTTTCTGCATAAGAGTTAGTGCTATGCTATGTTAAGGTAGCTGTTTCTAGCAATAATATTGTATCTGATTTTTTTCGATTGCAGAATAATGCTCATATGTTTGTGCTGCATTATCACTCAAAAAAACTGTTCCTTTTTTAGGTGCAATGTCCTTAGAATACCTACGAAAAAGGAGTCGGAAATTTTCCGGCTCCTTTTATAATTGTTTGATGTACTTTAAAAAGTGTGAGTAGTCGCTTTGCTGGAGGAGGATTTGCTGAATATCTTCGCGCTCCATTAATTCCAGCAGCAGGCTGTAGATTTCTTCGGTGTCCTCGTAATCTTCTTTAGTGATAGCAAATAGGAAGACGAATTTTACTAGATCGCCATTGCCCCAATCTACCCCATTAGGAATGATCGCGACAGATACAGCCGACCGTTTGGCTAAAAGCGACATAGGGTGAGGAATCGCCAGCCATTCGTTGATATTGGTTTGATTGATCGCTTCTCGTTCCATAATACTGTCATGGAAGTTCTCTGGGACAAAGTCCTTTTGGAATAATTGCTGAGTCATTTTCTGAAGCAGCAGCTCTTTGTCGGTGATCTCTTCATGGAGATAGAACTCTTCACGGAACAGGGAATAGATCTCGTCGTTTGTCTCATTAAAATTCTCTATGAAGGGTTCAATTTTAACGATTTCTTTATCTAATTTTGCCATATTGATATAGATATGAGGAATACTTAATCGCTCTATTGGAACAGTCGTGATCACGAAATCAACAGTAGAAAGATCACGCTGTTGCAGTTCTACATAGGATAACCGATCGATCACTTCGAGCGTTTCCTGATAGTATTTATTGATCTTTGCTTCAATGATTCGGCTCATTGCACGGCCAGTACCACAGACCAAGATCACTCGATATTTTCGATGATTGCTGATAGAATTTCTTTCCATTGCCCCTGCGATGTGCAGAGCGATATAACCGACTTCATCCTGAGAAAAATACAATCCATGTTTTTTGCCAACTACTTCTAAATGGGTCAGGCACAGGTCATATGCCTGCGGAAAGGACTTTTTGATAGTAGTCAATAGCGGATTGCTGCGGCGTGCTTCCATCAAATTCATATTGATAAAACCTTCGATGTGAGACGTTAGATCTTCAATCAGCATCTTGTCCTCGCTCCAGTCAAAATTCGAGGTATGTTTGATGGCGTGTAATAGTTCATTAACGATCGATTGGGCTGTCTCCGTAGAAGAATGACTATTTGAATCTGTCTCGACTAATCGTGGCGCGTTCAACGCCAGATAGTAAGTAAAGTATTCTTTTTCGCCATCAGTCAAATGACTATCAAAGGCGTGCTCGATCTCGTCTAAAAACTGAGATAGGGCCCTTTGGACAGACTGTTTTAGACGTGGCACACGTAAAGGAAACTCGGTCATCTCGTGCCCATCCAAAAAACGACTGATCGCTAAAGCGAAATGGGAGAGAATATTCTTATGGTAGTAGTCTGAATCTAATAATTCTAAAGGTTTGAGATAGTTAAGCTCCAATTCTTGTAAAAGATCCAAGTCAATATTATCAAATAATGCCAGTTCCATTTCGGTGAAACCGATCAGATACTCCTGCAAATCTTTTTCAATCAGCAAATCACTGATGGCTTGCCGCTTTGCAAATTCATTGCCTAAAATCTCAAAGCCAATATTAGGGCGATTGACGATTTTTAATTGATAGGTCATTAAGTTGTCACGAGCTGTTTTTAAATAGGAATAAAAGGTATTTTTACTAATAAACAACTGGTCCAGAAAATCGTCTAAGGATAAAGGGTTTTCATTCTTAAATAGAAGAAAGAGTAAATATGCCTGGCGTTCTTCACTAGTTGTTAAGAAGGACTCTGTTGAGGACATACTTTCTGTCCACCAGGTAGTGAATTGCTCTTTCGAATGAACGGTCAGCAAATAGCCTTTTCCTCGCACTAAAGTGATCGTGGCACCAACATTGCTTAAAAGATCATTTAGATTTGCAATATCTGTTCGCACCGTTCGCTCGGAAATCGAGAAGCTCTTGGCCAACTCTTTCATCGGCAGCGGTGTGGTTTGTTTGGCTAATAATTCTAATAGGTCATCTAATCGTTGATAAGCAAGCTTCGACACTCGTGTCACCTCCGGTACTTAACCCAATCATACAATATAGAAGAAAAGAAAGAAATCGTTCAGCCGTACCGCAAATTTCCAAAAGAGTTGGCAATCATTTTGGAAAACGCTTTACTAATGGTTGCCAAATTAGTTGGAAATTGGAAGTGTTTACATATGAGCTGAGAACTCGTAAATTAAACGTGTAAAGCGAAACGTTACATGAATCAAAAATTAAACAATTAGAAAGGGGCTTCCGATATGGACTTTAAAGAATCAAATATCCTTTTGGATGTAGCGGTCGCTTCGAAAGAGGAACTATTTGAAGTTATTGCGACGTATGCCTATGAATCAGGTTATGTCGCGGATGCGGCGGAGACCTGCGGGGCGTTCAACGAACGAGAATCAGAATATTCCACTGGATTGCAGGATGGTTTCGCGATTCCTCATGCGAAAGCGAAAACGGTTTTGACACCGACAGTTCTATTTATTCGCTTGAAGCATGAAATCGAATGGGAGACCTTTGATGATTCAGCGGTAAAAAATATTTTTGCATTGATGGTTCCGAAAGAAGATGAAGGAACAGTTCATCTGGAAATGTTGAGTCGTTTAGCAACGGCTTTGCTGGAGACTGAGTTTATTCAGCAAATTCAACAATCCGAAGATAAAAAGCAATTAGTTGAATTGATTAAAAAAGAAATGATTGGAGAGAGGATCATATGAAAATAGTAGGAATTTCCGCATGTCCGGCAGGATTGGCACACACACCGATGGCGGCAAAGGCGTTAGAAAAAGCAGGCGCAAAGTTAGGCTATGATGTCAAAATCGAACAACAAGGGTCATTAGGACAAGTCAATACGATCACTGATGCAGAAGCAAAAGAGGCTGATTTTTTACTGTTAGCAACAGATCAAAAGGTTGTTGGATTGGAACGATTTGATGGGAAACCGCAACTTCGAGTGAACATTAACACCTGTATCAAAGCGCCAGAAGCTGTTTTAAAGAAATGTATCGCCGCTGTTCAACAAAGACAGGCAAATTAAAGAAAAGGGGCAAGAATGATGAAGAAAGTTCTAGCAGATTTAAAAGGCCACTTAATGAGTGGAATTAGTTTTGTACTGCCGTTGATTATTGGAGCTTCCCTAGTCGTCGCGATCCCGAAAATGATCGCACTTGGCATGGGGATAACAAGTTTAGATCCATATGCAAAAGCAGAGGGCTTTAAACATGCACTTTATATGATTGAACAGGTTGGTTGGACCGGGATTGGCTTGATCAACACTGTATTAGCTGGATTTATTGCTTATTCTATCGGAGACAAGGCCGCGTTAGGTGCTGGGTTTATCGGCGGAGCGGTTGCTTCAAGTACGAATGCCGGATTTTTAGGCGCTGTAATTGCTGGTTTCTTAGCCGGCTACTTAGTGAAATGGTCGAAAGAAAAAATCAAATTACCAGAATCGTTTGCAGGGGTTATGCCATTAGTCATCTTACCGCTGATCGCGACATTATCAGTAGCGATTGTTATGGGGGCCTTGTTATCCGAGCCGCTGGCATGGATCAATACCAGTCTTGTTGATTGGATCCGTACGATGATCGAAAACGATGTGAACAAGATCTTGCTAGCCATGATCATGGGTGCGATGATCGGTTCTGACTTAGGCGGTCCCGTGAATAAAGCTGCTTGGATGGCTGGAAATGTTCTATTAGCAGAAGGGGTCTATTTACCAGCGATTATCGTCAATGTAGCGATTTGTGCGGTGCCATTTGGTTATGCACTAGCAACTTTATTCCATAAAAAACGTTTCAATAAGGAATTATTGGATGCGGGCCGCAATAACTTTGTCATGGGCTTTATTGGAATCACAGAAGGTGCGATTCCATTTACTTTGGTGAACCCGCTGCGATTAGTTCCGATCAACATGATTGGCGGCGCGATTGCCTCTGGGTTAGGAATCGCCCTTGGCATGCATGCTAAAATGCCGCCAGTTGGGGGGATCTATGGTTTCTTCACCGTTGGAAACGGCTGGGCGTACTTGATCGGTTTATTCGTTGGAGCTGCCTTTATCGGATTCGTCGCACCATTATTCGTAAACTTCAACAAACAGGAAGAACAAACAGAAAACATCGAATTGGATGATATTGATGTAAGCTTTGAGAACTAGCAGGAAAAGTTTCGCTCATCGCCGAAAAAGATAATTCGCTAAACTAGACAAGAACAAAAAAATTAATAGGCACTGGCGGTGGAAATCGTTGGGTGCCTATTTTAATCAAACGAGAGGAATTTTTGCATGAAAAAAACAGTACACGTAGTGCCCCACAGTCATTGGGATCGGGAATGGTATTTTACTACCAGCCGATCGAAAGTATATTTGATGCATGATCTGAAAAAAGTTTTGGAGCAATTAGAAAACGATGGTCCTTATAACAGTTTTATTTTAGATGGGCAAGCTTCATTGCTGGATGATTATTTAAAATGGCGTCCGCAGGATAGAACAAGGATCGAAAAGCTAGTCCAGCAAGGCAAACTGATCATTGGTCCCTGGTATACCCAAACCGATCAACTGGTAATTTCTGGTGAAAGCATTGTTCGGAATATGTTATATGGGATGAAAATCTGTGAAGCGTTCGGTGATTATATGAACGTCGGGTATGTACCAGACTCCTTTGGACAGGCTGCCAGTATGCCGCAAATTTATCGCGAATTCGGTATCAGCGACACGATGTTCTGGCGTGGTGTAAGTGATGACGATGTTGCACACACGGAGTATAAATGGCGCGGGGAAGACGGTTCGGTAGTCAATGTTTATCAGATACCAAGCGGTTATTACATTGGCGGTGCGATTCCTGAACGGAAAGCAGATTTAGCCGAATTTTTACATCAAGAGCCCTTCAAGACAACTTGGGGCCGCAGCTCAACGGATCAAGTCTATTTTCCGAATGGTTTCGATCAGGCGCCGGTACGGGAGAATCTGCCAGAATTAGTTGAGCAAATGAATGAACTGTATCAAGGCGAATATGAGCTGCAGTTTTCGACGATTGAAAACTACATCGCTGCGGTCAAAGAACGACAACCGGAATTAGCAGAAATCGCAGGGGAGCTGATTAACGGCAAACTGATGCGTATCCACAAGACGATCTTTTCTTCTCGTTCGGATTTGAAGGCGCTGAACACGCTAATTCAACATTATTTGGTGAATGTGATGGAACCGGTATTGACGATGGCTATGCAGATGGGATTTGAGTATCCAGTGGAAACAGTCAAAGAAATCTGGAAGCTGATGTTTGAAAATGCCGCTCATGATTCGATCGGTTCCTGTGTATCTGATACGACGAATGAAGACGTCTATATGCGCTATAAGCAGGCACGAGATATTTCTATGAATCTGGTGGAGCTAACCCTGCGTCAAATTTCAACGGCGATCAATAATCCGCAAGCGCAGGAAATTACGTTCACCTTGTTCAATACCTATGAAACGGTGCGTGATGGTGTAGTTGAAGCGGAAGTCTACTTACCGCAGGAAGAATTTGCGATCCTTGATCAAGCAGGAAATTCTTTGTCTTATACGATTTTAGAAATGATCGACCAAACGGAGTACGTCTTAAATCAAGGCAACGTACTGAATTCAGTTAAAGAGATCTATTTGCCGGAAAAAGTCTACAAAGCCAAAGTCGCGATTGAAACAACGGAAGTTCCAAGTGTCGGCTATACACAAGTGACGATCGATCTTAAAGGGGATAGCAGTTCGCCATTACAAGAATGGTCAAGTAATACTGTTGAAAATGCGTATTATCGAATGACCATTAATAAGAATGGTTCCTTGGATATTCTGGATAAAACCAATGACGTCCTGTATAAAAACCAAGGAATCATTGAAGAAAATGGGGACGATGGCGATTCATTCAACTATTCGCCGCCAGAGAAGGATTGGGTGATCTCATCAGCTGATTTTGTACCGGAAATTACGATCAAGCAGTCTGATATTTATCAGTCAGTGCGTTTGAACTTTTTATTGAAGGTACCAAAGGATTTAGCTGAGCGAGCTGAAAAAAAGGCATCCGCAGAGTTGCCGATCACACTTGAAATCGCCTTAAAGAAGCAGTCACCGATCATTGATTTCAATCTGACGGTTGAAAACCAACAGGTAGACAGTCATCGTGTTTGTGTGCTGTTTGATACCGGTATCGCTTCGAAATTTTCGATTGCGGATCAGCAATTTGGTACGCTGCAGCGTCCGGTCGTTTTCGAAAAAGAAATGGCGCTTTGGGAAGCGAACAAGGAGCAATGGAATGAGCAGCCGATCGCGATTGAGACATGCCAATCTTTTGTTGGTTTATTTGATGAAGCCCACGGTGTTGCGGTCATGCCAAAAGGTGTACGAGAATATGAGATTGTTGGTGAGGGATTTGACACGATTCGCTTAACGATTTTCCGGACCTATGGTTTTATGGGGAAAGAGAATTTGATGTATCGTCCTGGCCGTGCTTCGGGTGAGTCGGTAATAGCTACTCCAGATGCGCAATGTCATAAGACGATGAGCTTTGATTTTTCAGTAGCTTATTTTGCTGAAGGATTTGACCAAGCGAACGTAGCTCAGTTGGCGAAACAAGCGGTAATACCGATCGAAGTCTATCAATATGCGGAATTCTTGAATTCACGTCTGATTTTTACTTTGGGGGATGTCGTACAAACGTTGCCGGCAAGTTTCAGTCTGTTTACCATTGATGGCAATTTGACCCTAAGCATTTTGAAAAAAGCTGAAGATCGCTCTGGTTATATCCTGCGTCTTTATAATGGTCGACTGAGGGAAGAAGGACGAGCAACGATCACTTTCCATCATTCTATCAAAATGGCGGAAAAAGTTGACTTGAAAGAAAAAACAAAGGAACCGCTGTCAATAAATAATGATACAATAGAGCTTGAAAACATCGGGCACGCGAAATTCGTGACCTTGTATGTCGAATTAATCTAAATGATTGTGAGTGAAGCTTAGTGGAAAAATTATTTGGCGGGATCGAAGCCGGCGGCACAAAATTTGTTTGCTCTGTGGGAAATAACGATCTGGAGATCATCGAAAGGGTCAGCTATCCAACGACCACTCCTGAAGAAACAATGAACTTAGTGATCGGCTTTTTCAAGAAATACGCAGAACAATTGGTCAGCATTGGTGTTGGTTCATTTGGTCCGATCGATATTCATCGGGATTCGAAAACCTATGGCTACATCACTTCTACACCAAAATTAGCGTGGCAGAATTATGATTTTGTTGGTGCGATGAAAAAAGAATTTGATTTACCGATTGCTTGGACGACTGATGTAAATGCAGCTTGTTACGGCGAGTATGTGAAAGGGCGCGGCGATGGTGTCAATAGTGTCGTTTATTACACGATCGGTACAGGTATCGGCGGCGGTGCTTTGCAAAAGGGGAATTTTGTTGAGGGCTTCAGCCATCCAGAAATGGGACATGTACTGGTAAGTCGGAATCTTGAAGATGATTTTGAAGGCAGCTGTCCTTTCCATGGACATTGCTTGGAAGGCATGGCCGCAGGTCCGGCTATTGAAAAACGTTTAGGCCGTAAAGGACAAGACTTAAGCGAAGATGACCCCTATTGGGAGATCGAAGCGGATTACATCGCACAGTGTGCGTATAACACGACCTTGATGTTTTCACCAGACGTGATCATTTTTGGCGGCGGTGTGATGCAGCAAGAACACTTAGTCAAGAAGGTTCGTGCTCGTTTCAAAGAGCTAGTGAACGACTACGTGAAAACACCTGACCTAGAAGAGTATATCGTGACACCGAAACTAGGCAACAACGCCGGAACGATTGGCTGCTTAGCTTTGGCACGGGAAGCAAACTTACATTCATAATAAGAAAGGCTCCGCCACTTCGATTTCGGCAAGATGCTGAAGACGTTGGCGGAGCCTTTTTCGAGGTGCGTATTCTTTCTGATTTTTTTAGATAATTGCTATAATTTAATTGAAAATCGAACGGGGGACGTACGATGAAAGACAATTATTTTTTAAAATTTGAAAAAGCGATTAGTACGATTGTGGATATTTTACTGGCAGTTCTGATTGTCGTCGTGGTGATCGTCATGGCCGAAGGAATCATCAATATTATTTTACATGTGATCCCGTTGAACAATGTCTCTGAATTAACGCTGCTGATCGATGAAATCGCGACGCTATTTATTCTTTTGGAAGTTATTCTGATGCTGCTGCGCTACATCAAAGAAGGGCACCATATTCCTGTTCGCTATTTGATTCTCATCAGCATCACCGCTATCCTGCGTGAGCTGTTATTAGCGCATGGAAATGGAACCAATTCGTTATTACTATCAATCTCCATTTTGATCTTAGTTGGTGTTTTATTCATTTTAGAAAAGGTCAAAGCCTTTCATAAGGGGGAAAATAGAATAGAAAAATAGAAATGGCTCGTACCAAGATCTGGTATAGAGCCATTTTTTTAGCTGTATTAACTATGCTGCCGCAGTTTTGCGTGATTTTAGAATGTATTGAATCCCCGTATAAAAAATAATGACAATAACTAAATAAGTGACCATTGAAATGTCTAGGTTCATCAAGAATTGAGAAGCGATGATAACGCCGGGAATCCCGCCGATCGTGATCGCTAATGCGATTTTTCTAGAATAAGCTTTTTCACGAATAAAGTTGATACTAGCGACTGGTTGAAGTCCTGCACATGAACACATCATGATCGGAAAAGCAGCTAAAGGTGTCATTCCCAGCATGTAGACCATCGCCATACATGGTGCATATAAGCCGACACCGACTGTCATCAAGGCACCGAAGAAAAAGTTTCCGATGATTCCGACGATTAGTTTTACACCTGTCAGTCCCATTGCAGTGTTTCCTTTGCCCAATAACGCGATTACTTCAGTTTGGCGCAACAACATCAAAATAGCAGTAATCAATAGTGCCCAGCCAATCCATTTTTGAACGGCGGTTTCTGAAAGCTTAGTAACATATCTTGACCCGAACCAAGAGCCGACGATCGCTGCAAGAATCAAGGATACTAAAGTTAGTGCGTCTACTTTGATAACTGTGACGAAAATCACAGCTTCAGTCAACACAGGAATCGCATGTCCGACATTTAAAATCCCCGGTAATTTTCGGTCGTCACTGTTTTGCTTCGTAATGTTTAGCATCATAGTGGTGAGTGCGAAACTCCCGATTCCGATCGTGTCCGCAAAATCGGCGATAAAGCCAATAACTCCACTAATCAACCAATTCCCTGGTCCTAAATCATCACGATGAGTCACAACATCGCGTACAAGCATGAATGCTTGAAAGATCATCAGACCAATTAAAATATAGAAAATAATCTGTGCCATAAGTCCTCCCATAGGTCTTTTTTCTATAATTATAACAATAAACAAAAAGGAAAAACCATAAAATTCGAAATTTTTGTGATTCGTTGAACTATCGATCCGAAAAATAAGTCTTTTCTAGTTCAAAATTCGATAAAGGCGTTTAGAAATTTACGACTAGCCAGAGAGAGTAATGCTTCATTGCGATAGAGGATTCCGACTTTGCGAAAAACGGGTCTAACGAGGGATCGTGTTTCCACATGATACGTGATTCGCTGCAAAATCAGCTTCGGTAAAATACTGATACCTAAGCCTTTCTCGACCATTGCCAGGATCGAATAATCATCCCATGTTCGAAAGCTGATCTGCGGCTGAACTTGGGCTTCGACCAATAATTCAGTGATGTCTGATGTGCCTTCGCGCTCTAATAAAATGAAAGGTTGATCCTCCAAGTCCTTCACACTGATTTTCTCTTTGGATAAAAATGGATGTCCTTGGGGTAAAACCACCAACTGCTCATCGTTGTGCAGAAATCGTTGTTCCAAATCATGAGCGGCGGGCAAGCGTGAGAAACCAAAATCGACCCGTCCATCCAATACCCACTGCTCGATCTCTTCATAGTCGCCCAATAATAATTCGAAATCGATCTTAGGATAATTGGTTTGAAAGTTTTTGATCATTTCCGGCAGCCAATGAGTAGCGACACTAGAGAAAGTGCCAATCCGAATCAGGCCAGTATCTAAATGACCAAGCTCCGCCAGTTGGTTTTGCAGGGCCTGATATTTTTCTGCTAGCTCTTTCGCGTAGGGTAAGACATTCATACCATCGGAAGTCAGACGAAGTCCCGCCCGATTTCGTTCTAATAGCGTAATTCCCCACTCTTGTTCAAGATCATTAATCATCCGGCTGATGCCAGATTGAGAGTAGTTCAAAATTTTCGCGGCTTTTGTAAAGCTGCCTAGCTCGACAGTTTTGACGAAGGCGATGTATTTTTGAATGTTCATATCCATGATTGGACCTCCTAATTCGTTTTTCTAGTTACATTAAAGCGTAAATAATAACGTTCAATTGCTTTTTTTTTGTATCTGATTTCCGCATGCTAAAGATGATAAAAATTCGTTTTTGTAATCTATATATCTATGATAGATTACTACTATTAACTATTCAAGAAGGAATGAGTAAAATGGTTTTAGTGAGCGAAGCATATACGACAATACCAACAACGTTTAGTACAGTACTGCAAGAACAGGTCTATCAAGTGTTGCAGGAATTAGAAATGGACTTTCAACGAGTAGAAACAGAAGAGGTCATCACAATGGAGGATTGCCAGCAGATCAATGAACGGTTAGAGATGGATATGGTGAAAACCTTGTTCTTATGCAATCGCCAAAAAACGAATTTCTATTTATTTATAACCTGCGGCGATAAGCCATTTAAATCCAAAGAATTCAGTCAAGCATTAGAGATTGCTCGAGTGTCATTTGCCTCGGCAGAGCAGATGGATTTGATGCTGGGTACGAAAATCGGTGCGGCGACGATTTTCAGCGCTTTATTGAACGAAGCTGAAAAAGTCCAGCTGGTGCTGGATAAAGAGGTTTGCGAACAGGAGTATTACGGATGCAGTGACGGTACGACTACTGGTTACTTGAAGTTGAAAACAGCAGATGTACTACAGAAGTTTTTACCTTATGTAAAACGACAACCGAAGATTATTGACGTATAAAAAAAGACGAGTGTGTGCTCGTCTTTTTTATACGTATTTAATTAACAGCAATCCAACGGACAGCCTAATTGTTCGGCAATCGCCAAGCCAGACGGTGTTTGAGCCAGCCCGGCATGTCCGGTACAGCGCAATGCCGCCGGGCTCATCCGGCCAACTTTATTGAAGCTTTCGATCGTTTCATCTAATGGAATGACGACATCGTAGCCGGCCAAGGACATGTTTGCGGCACCCAGCGCGTTCATGCCGCACATCATATTTTTTCCGAGGCAGGGAACTTCTACGCGGACACCGATTGGATCACAGGTCATTCCAAAAACATTCTGCAGGCCCATTGATGCCGCATTTACAGCTTCTTCAATTGTTCCGCCCATTAATTGGACCAATGCACCAGCAGTCATTCCTGATCCTGAACCGCATTCAGCTTGACAGCCGGCCACCTCTGCTGCAAAGGTGGCGTATTCCGCGATAAAGACGCCGATCATTCCAGCGGCCAGTAATGCCCGAACCAATTCATCGTGGGATTTTTTCTGATAATCGCTGACAGCGATCAGGGTTCCCGGCAATGCTCCGCAGGAACCGGCCGTTGGTGCCGCAACAAAGACATTCATTGAGCTTTTGACTTCCATCAACGCGGCAATATTTTCGATAATTTTAGCCGGCAGCGCGTCACCAATCAGTCTATCACGATTTGCTCGGATTTTCGGTGCTTGCGAACCCAACATCCGATCTTCATAAGCAGTCCCGGCCAGGCCGATCTTGATGCCATTAGCCATGATTTCAAGGATCGCTTCCGCTTTTTGGTACACTTCTTCTTCGGAAATACTGCCGCGATGGCTCTCGTAGCGCAGAGCCATATCTGCTAAGTCCAAGTCTTCTCTTTGCGCGATAGCGATCATTTCTTCCGCAGTTGAAAAGAGCATCTTTGGTTCTTTTTGCGATAGGATCGGCAAGACTGGATCAAAGGCAATGAAGCGTTCGATCGCCATATGCTGATTTAGCCAAGCAAGCTCATTCCCAGGAATGACTTGTTGGGTTTTAAGATGCAAGAGTGTTTTACCATCTTGTTTATTGATTGCCGCAAAACAGAACTTGCTGATTTTTTCTGCTAATTCGGATTCGGTAGCCGTCAGTGCATCACCGAAAAGCAGTGTCTCATAAAAACCGCCGGTGATTTCAACAGCAAAATGATCAATCTCTGTAATCTCGATCATGCCGCCGCCGATAGAAAGGGCGACAACCTCCAACGTTTCGCCAAAATCGGTTTTGATCGTCATTTTATACGTGTTCGGATGATTGTTTTCATAAGGGATAATCCGAAAGAGTACGTCCATACCGTCCTCTTCAGCGATTTTAAGGGCATCAGTCAAGCGACTGTCGGTGGGGTCCATCCCCAGCAGACCGCCGACTAAACCAATATCGGAACATTGCGTGATATAGCTTGCTGCCAAAGAACCTTCCGGATCAAAATCAGCCTGGAAATAGGTGATTTTCCCAGCGACCATTTGCCGCAGGGCCCGGCCAATTCGTACAGAAGCAGCAGTATGTGAACTTGAAGGTCCGATCATTACCGGTCCTAAGACATCATTAAAAATACTCGCATGTTCTTTCATTTTTGCGCCCCCTTAGAAATCAGCTTCGATATAAATATCTTCACCTGCGATTTCATCGTCGATCACGTCATCCCATTTTTCTTTTTCAATCTCTTTAAAAGAAACCGAGACTACATTTGGCTCACAGCCTAATTCTTTCACGACTAAATCCTGTAATTTGTTGGCAAAATCTTGTTTGACCTCTTTTGAACGACCTGGATACAATCTGACTGATAAATGTGGCATGTTTATTCCTCCTTTTATTGATGTTAAATTTCATTGTTGACTAGCTGAGTAACGGATCGGCAGTAATTTTATTTACGACCATTCTGTCCCGATTTTTTCTTCGAGTGCGCGTTCATAAATTTTTTGAGCGGTAACTAGATCCTGCGCGCCAATCCCGACTGTTTTGAAGACGATGATCTCTTCATCATTTTCACGACCGCCGATTTTACCCATTAATACTTCACCGATATCACCAGTGAAATCGTCCTTTGTAATCGTACCGTCTTCTAATGGAATCAAGATATCACCGGCCTCAGAAAGCACCGCGTCTTCTGAATCAAAATAAATTTTACTTGCTCGTTCTAAAACCACCGGGTCCATTTCCTGCATATGTGGCTGGTAAGAACCAACACAGCTGACCGTTGCGCCAGCTTTGACTTTGCTGCCGTCAAAAACAGGTGATGAGGCAGGAGTAACGGTGATGATCAGATCTGCCTTACTGATGGCTTCATCAGAAGTTGCCGCTGGTAAAATCTGCGTACCGTAGCTTTTCAGCTCTTCATCCATTTGTTGGGCGAATTCTTTAGTCCGTTCAGGATTTGTATCGAAAACGTAGACCGTCTCCAGATCACGAGCGCAAACCATGGCTTCTAACTGAGTCGCGGCTTGCCCGCCAGTTCCGATCAATGCCCCTTTTCTCGCATCCTTGCGACCTAAGACATCAAAAGCGACACCAGAAGCGGCGCCTGTTCGGAATTGCGTCACAGTCACACCATCTAGCAGGGCATTCACATACCCCGTTTTGCCGTCCACTAGTAATACTTGTGCTGGAGCAGAAGCCAGCCCCTTATTGATATTGTCCGGGAAAATATTGATCAGTTTCACTGCTGCCGCATCCAAATCAGGTGCGTAAGAAGGCATAAATAAAAACGTCCCATTTTGTTTTTCCGAAACGATCTGGGTGCGCAAAGGCACATCCGTTTTTCCTTCACTGAATAATTGAAAGGCCACTTTGTCTGCTTCGATGGCATCTTTCATGGTGAAAACTTGTTTGATATTGTCACGTGATAAAAGTAACATATGACTCCCCCTTGCTGTTTTTCTTTCACACCTAAAAGTATAAGCGATTACATTAGCGGTTTCAAAACATTTCCGGAATTTTTCCTTTAGTTCTCACTAGAAATCAATTAAGCTGATAAATAGAAGATTAAGAAGGGGAAATAGCCATGAATGAAAAAACACTGCACCTAATGGGAACGGTAATCAAACTTTGGGTGCAACACCCTGAAGCAGAAGACCTGTTAGCCAATGCGGAGGTTCGACTAAGAGACTTCGAACAGCGCTTCAGCGCCAACGCAGAGGACTCTGAATTGATGAAAATCAATCATCAAGCAGGCCTTGCACCGGTAAAAGTAGATGATGAATTATTTGAACTAATAAAAATTGGCAAGCAGCAAAGCCTGATTACAGACAGTGCGTTGAACATCGCCATAGGTCCATTGATTCAGGAATGGCGGGTTGGCTTTCATGATGCGAAATACCCCTCAGCAGAAAAAATCCAGCAGCTGCTTCCTCTCATCGATCCAGCAGCGATCCAATTAGATGAAGCGAGACAAACGGTTTATTTGGAACAACCGGGGATGGCGATTGATTTAGGAGCCTTAGCCAAAGGTTATTTTGCGGATAAGATCATCGCGGACTTTAAAGCGGCACAAGCGGACGCGGCTTTTATTGATCTTGGCGGAAATGTGCTGACTTATGGGGCGGCCCCCCAACGAGCAGAAGGACGGTGGCGGATTGGCATTCAAAATCCTTTTCTGCCGCGTGGAAAGTATGTTGCTGTGGTAAACGCACAAAATGAATCCGTTGTGACCTCAGGTGTTTATGAACGCAAATTTGAATGGCAGGGAAAAACCTACCATCATATTTTTGATAGTCAGACCGGCTATCCGATTCAGACTGATTTAGCTAGTTTGACGATCGTTTCTGAAAAATCATTAGAGGGTGAGATTTGGACGACCCTTTTATTTGGAAAAAAGGCGTATGAAGTATTAGCAGAGCTAAATCAGCTTGCAGGAATTGATGGAATTGTCATTACTACTGATCAGCAGATGGCATACAGCGACGGACTGAAAGAGAAAATCGAAATATAAATGATAAGACGTAAAAAGTGATTTTTACGTCTTTTTTTATAATAATAGTTGTGATTTTAAATAAAAATTCTAATTGTCATAAACGCCTTTGTAAGCTTATCTATTTTTTAAGATTGTTATTGAAAAAACATTTTCCTTTCTATATACTTTGTAAGGAGATAACCCTTACATTTATACACAGGAGGTGGGAGAATTGGCAAAACGACTATGACTATGAGGTCAAAAATTACTTAGAGTCTCTAAGCGAGTGTATTTAGCCCACTTTCCCTCAAACGATATATGTGATTAAAAATACAATCCGGAGTTCCCATGAAGATATCTGAAATTGTCTATTTTTTGTGCGTAAACGTTTTGAAGATGACGGCTAAAACTCATCAAGCAAGCGAACCAAACAAAGATGAACGAAAGAAGGATTTAGAAAATGAAAAAAAGAGTCAGCGGATTATTATTGATTGCTTTAGCGATGTTTGCAATAGTGTTAACGGGGTGCCAAAAAAATGATGCGAAAGAGGATCGGGCAGAGGCAGATATTGATTGGCAAATGATCTCACCGGAAAAGATGAAAGGTGTGCTTGAAAAGGATGATGCCAAGGACTATCAAATCATCGATATACAACCAAAAGCAGACTTTGAAAAAGGCCATATGCCAAATTCAATCAGTGTTCCCGCTTATCCAGTAGATACGGAAGAATTAGAAAAACTTATTGTTGACAATGTTGATCAATTTAAAGATGGCGACAAACCAATCTATGTAGTCTGCCCAGGAGGCGGTGCGAAACGCACGATCTCACTAATGATCGATGAAGGTATCGACGAATCACGCCTATTTATCGTTGAAAACGGTGCGAAGAAATGGCCCTATAAAGACGACGGCAAACTTTGGGTAACTGATTAATCATAAAATTTCAGAACTCTCCAAATTGGAGGGTTCTTTTTTAGGCCTATGCATATATTTATCAATACGGACATTTCAAATTTTGACTGACGCGCTATTTGAAAAGTATGGATAAGAAGAATCTTGATTTATAGCAGAACAGAGAAGACCCGCGAAGTGAACGAATCCACTTCATGGGTCTTCTTTATTCATATAAGCTAGATGATTTCAGATAATATATTTCATGATTTTTTTGGGTTAACGAGATTTTGCACAAGGTGAATGGTTGCTAACGACTCTTACAGAATTGAGGACTTCATCCATTTTTCATGGGAGATGGAGAATCCAAATGCTAAATAAAGATAATAATGGAACGCTATTAACAAAATAAAGGTTAAAATAAGAATTTTACTCCTGTCGAAAGAGTTCCCTACCTTGTTTGTTATATGTTATTGATATAATTTTATTAAATGTAAAAAAACTTGTTTTGCAGCTAATTATATCTATAAAATATTTGCTTAGTTCGTGAAAAATGTTATTTTTAATAGTGAGGATTATTAATTGACAAAGACTATCGCTTCAACATAACTGGAACGATAGTAAGGGGAAGGCGGGAAATCGTTGGTAATAAAAATGGAAGCTGCACCAGAAACTGAAAATCATACAGAATTGCTGAAGGCTCGATTAGCGAAGAGCTGTCGAGTGAATGATATGCACGATGATTTTGGAATCGATTTTGCGTGCACGCGAATTTCAGATGAAATAGGAACAATAAAAGAATTTTATGTGCAATATAAAGGAGCGGAGAAAATTGCTGAAGATGATGAGACTTTCTCACTCAAGCTTCAAACAGCAACCGTCCGACGATGGTTTAAAAAACGGTCCTTGACCGTTTTATTTTATGTCGATCCAGAAGAAAAGCAGGTGTATTGTGTAGATCCATTTGAACAGCTGTTTGAAAAGGTAAAAGAACTGTCTGGAGCGCAAGAGACTATCGTGATCAAGCTACCTAAAACAAATCTGCTATCGGAAGAAGAGGAAAATCTGCCGACAGCGCTTTTCGAACGAATCACTCGTTTTGACAACTATCTATTTAATGGTGCGTTAGAACGACTTAGTCAGGATATCGAGATTTTTCCTGAGTTGGAAGATTACTCAGAGGAGCTGACGGTTGAGGAAACAGAAGACTCGATTACGATCAAGTATAAAAATGTCTGCCTAACAGCCGCGTATCCAGAAGACAATTTGGCCTCTCGGGAAGACTGCTGTTCGATTCAATTTATCAGACTTATGAAAAAGTCAGAGTCAGAGATAAATCTGACCCCTAGAGAGATTCTGGATCTCTTTTATTTTGGGAGAACAACTGAAGCCAAATTGGGAATGCGAAAGTTTCTTAAATTGTATCTGGAAGAACTCAATCAATATTTCGCGGACTTCGGCAATAGTATCGCTTATCTGTATCCAGATGAAGTCGATGAGCTATGTGAGGTTATTGATCTATTCATAAAAAAATACGTCACTAAGATTACTGGTTTCATGAAAGGGTTAGAATCCTTTGCCTTTGAACCTTATCGCGGCAGTCATAGCACATTCAAGTTGATGCAGCTGGAAGTCGATCTATGGGAAAACATACGCGAGCATGTGCATACGTATCAAATGAGTAATGGCTCTTATGATGATGGGTATATCTTTATTCCTTTTGAAGATGAGAATCGAATCGGGATCGAAGACGAGGAGGGTGGAGAACTCTTCAATGTTTATGGCAGTTACAAACAATCCGCTTATGATCCAGAGAAGCTGGTCGTAGATGTGATATGGGAGTATCTCGATTATTCCGACGATGAGAATAAACCAGAGCAGCCCTATAATGTCGCGGATACTTATTCGTTTTTCATCAACGACTTACTCCCTAAGTTTCTCACGAATGAGTTTACTGTCAGAAAAAAACGACTCTTCGGAACTAAGCTGATCAAGGTCTATAAGACACTGACCAAGGAAGAAATCGAGAAAAAAATCTTCGTTCCCTAATACAAACTCACTCAATATCCTAACAGCAACTCCGAATTGGGCAGTACGTTCTATTATTTGGCTGAGTATATGAAAGAAAAAGATTTCTATTTTATTGACCCTGCGTCATTCGAGAAAATGTTGAAGAACTTCGATCAGTTCGTTCAGGGAGAATTAAAAATTGGTGGCAATTCAGCCCAGGCATGGTATTTGAATAAGAAGAAAGAGTTGCTGGAAAGTATCGAGCAGCTGAAACAAGATCAAGAAAAGCAGACACTTAGCGAAGGCTACTTTTTAGCCAATATCTTCAGCAAGCTGCAATTGATCACTCGCCAGTACAAGGGTTCCTTCGATGGAAAAAGAATTCGCGAGACTGATCTGCTCAAAGAATTCTCTGGGCTGATCGCTGAGTACAATGAAGATCGGTTGATTCGACTGTTGATTAGTTAAAAGTGCTAATTTATAGGAGGGAAAAACATGAAAAAGAGTAGGGTTTTAAATGGGGTTGTTCTACTGAGCAGTATGTTTTTACTGCTGACTGCTTGTTCAAGCGGAGAAACAAAAAAAGCTGAGAAGAAATCAGACACCGCTCAAAACGCAAAAGTTGAATTAAGTATTGATGAAGGGGAATACATTATCCCTGATGGCGAATCTGTAGATGATAACACCGGTTTTTTAGCATTGAACATCAAATTAAAGAATAAGACAGATGAAAAACTAGATGTCTCGTCAGCTGATTTTTCTTTGTATGGAGAAGATGGCGAAAAAGTTTCTTCAGAGCATGTTTATGATTCTAAAGGGAAATTCAAATTATTGAGCAGCGAGAGCTTGTCAGAGGATAAGAGCTTTACCAAGCCGTTAGTATTCGAAGTAGACAAAGATGCCGAGTATGAGTTGCATTACGAACCGACCGATTATTCCGATGGTGAAAAAGCTAAGGGCGTTGAGCTGAAGCTAAATACTAAGAAATATACAGACAATACGAAAGCTGTTGAAAACCTAGTCAAACAGTATATCGCAACAGTTTTCTATGATTCAGATGACAACGAAGAATCTAAGTTGAAATTAAGCAATAATTTGGAAGAAGAACGCAAAGCTTTCAAAGAAGATGGCATTACTATTTTGAAAAAAGGATTCACGAATTATGACGCATCGAATGACGAAGTAGGAAAGATCATTGCGCAAATCCAAGCTTCAAATGCTGAAAAAGCGCAGGTCACGTATCGTTTCAAAGAATTCTTTCCAGAAGCAGCCACAATCTATATACGTCCAGAAGTTGTGAAGTTACAGAAAACAGACAAAGAAGCGATCATAAATCAGTTCAATGAAGAAAACAAAGGGAAATACTCTGATTATGCCAGTGCGCAACGCGATGCAGAGAAGTACCTGATTCAGGAATTACCAGCGAAATTCAAAGAGGCAACCATCCATACACCTGACGATATGAATGGCGAAGGCTACCGTGTTGATCTAGAAAAGAAAGACGATAAATGGTCAATCAATTCCGCAAACGATAGTCAAAATTATACCTTTAAATCGTTGAAAAGCAGCTTTAGAGGCGGATTGAAAGAATAGAGACTTACGTGTTTCCAGTGTTCATAGTGATAAATAATTTCAGAAAAAATCGAGCGATATAGATTACTAGAATCTTCATCGTTTACACTTTATATAGCTGATAATAAGTTCGTACGATAACATGTAATGTAGGAAATTATGTTATGCGTTGTTTGGCAGTTAGCGAAAAAGCAATTAATATTATATTATTTAACACAATTATCGAATTGAAATATAGTTATTTTTATCATATTATGAATGTAGTTATAAAGAGTTAAACTATATTTGTAAAAAGGAGAAGAGAAATGAATGTAAAAGTGAAAAAGTGTTTATTGGCCGTTGTTATGGTATTGGGTATGGTCGTTTCCTATGGAGGAAATAATGTCGAGGCGGCTGAAAAAGTCAATATTAATTCCGCAAGCGTCGAAGAATTACAGAAGCTGGAAGGGGTCGGTGCACCATTAGCCCAGAAGATTATTGATGCTCGACCATACAAAACAGTTGATGAACTAAAAAGTAAAGTTACAGGAATTGGCGATGCGAAATTACAGGCGATTAAAGACAAAGGACTGGCAGTAGCTGAGAGTTTTCCAGAGAAAATAGATCTTAATAAAGCCTCACTCTATGATTTGCAATTTCTTGTAGGAGTGGGAGCGCCATTAGCGCAAAAAATTATCGATGCTCGGCCATATCAAAGTGTAGATGAGTTGAAAGACAAAGTGTCGGTATCGGGCAAACTAAATTACAAGATATAAAGAACCAAGATTTGGCGATGGTCAATGAAGAGAAAATGATTAAAGAATAGTTTCCTGATACTGCTTTAGCAATAGGTGTAGCGTATTGGATGAATAAAAATGTTGAAGATACTGTTAGTATGACTGATCTGGCTGAAATAACAATAGTAACTGCAGGGGAAATTCATTGGAATAGTCCAGATGTATCGAATTTAGAGGGGGTTCAACATTTAGTAGGTTTAAAAGAATTTACCATGAGTTTAGCTGATGATGTATCTGATATAAGTAATTTAGGGAACCTAAAACAATTAACATATCTGGGCATTGGTGGGGGTAATATTAATGAGACCTCTTTAGAAAGTTTGCGTGATTTAACTAATTTAACTCGAATAGGACTCGGTTTGAACGGAGTCATTACAAATCTTAACGCACTAGAAAATTTGACTAAATTATCCAGGATAAGTTTTAGTGGAGGAGAAATTAAGGATATATCAGCTTTAAGTAACTTAAAAAGACTATGGAATATAAGAATGGTCAACTGCGGGCTTGAAAATATTGATGCCTTAAGAGAATCTGAAATAATTCAAGAAATAAATGTAGAGCAAAATAAGCTGACTAACCTAGATGCTTTAGCAAATTCTAAAAATTTGAGAAGATTAGAAGCTCAGAACAATAAATTGACAAATATCGATGGAATTAAAGGGTTCAAAAATATTAAGTATTTAGATTTATCACATAATGAACTTGAAAGTATAGATAGTATGCCTGATTTTGATCCACAAGAGTCGCTTCATTTTGATTTCAGGTATAATCATGTCTATTCAATAGAAAATGTCTGGAGTAAGTTGTACATGGGTACATGGGCTGGGCATCAAAAGATTGTTATGCCAGAACAAGTGATTAATTTAGGAGAAGATCTTTTAGTAGAGAATATCGTAAAAAGATACACTTCTCCAATAAGACCATTAGAAATCAGCAATAGTGGTACTTGTGAAGGACAGACTATTACTTGGAGTAATTTAAAAGGGCAAGGCGAATTATCTTATAGATTTGGTTCCAGTTCTGAAGAAACTACAGGGTATGGTTTTAGTGGTGAAGTACGGATTCCTTATAAAGTAATTGAATAAACGTACAAGACTAACACCTGCGATTGCAAAATCGCAGGTGTATTTATCGTTCTGTCGTCATGGATCATGCCCGCTCAACCAATGGTTAACGAGGGCAATGATCAGCCCCACGAAGAGCGGAGCGAGGACATATCTCATCAGCTCACTCAAAAGCATCACCTCCTCTCATGCGGGAGGATGACGACATGAGCAGAAATACCTACGCAAAGGTTTAAATTTTCAAAGGACAGAAGTTCGTATTAGGGTTTAGTGTCGCCAGAGCGAATATCTGGGTCTGGGTGAGAGTGTAATATTAACTGTGTAAGTAACCGCTAATCCTAGGTAGGTGGTTGCTTCACAGTTTTTATTTTTCTAAAATGAAGCTAAGAGGTGATTTTATTATGGCTAGAAAGAAAAGAAAT
>Ga0153985_1000051_pt1 | contig 36490 bp, 33 predicted proteins | sample TSGA069MetaG_FD_104715 | JGI IMG/M metagenome (GOLD analysis project Ga0153985, IMG submission 104715) | Attine ant fungus gardens microbial communities from Georgia, USA - TSGA069 MetaG | ecosystem: Host-associated > Fungi > Mycelium > Unclassified | place: USA: Georgia, Alexander Wildlife...
AAGAAATGTTCAATTTTATGCCATTGTTTGTCTGTTAAATCAGATGGATAAGCCATTATTTGTTCCTCTTTTTTGACTTAATTTTATCACAAGACGAGTTCATGAAGACAGCTTCTAAGCAAAAAATATTCCCTTATAAGGGCAATGAACTTTTGCAAAAAGATTATATAAATAAAATTCTTCGAAAATACCCGCAATTCGAAATAACAGCTCATGGATTGAGACATACGCATGCTTCGTTGTTATTCGAATCGGGGGCTACTATAAAGAAAGTACAAAAAAGACTAGGTCACAAAGATATTCAAACGACAATGAACGTGTACACCCACGTAACAAAAGACGCTGAAAAAGACACTGCAAACAGCTTCGAAAAATACATGAATTCCTAACATGGTATTCAATGTGGTATTCAAATACACCGAAAAACGCCAAAAGCCTTGTTCTAACAACATTTTTAATAATATAGAACTGAACGAAACGTTCAGCTTCCAGCAAAAATTCGTTTTAATTGTAAAATTGATTGGTTCATATGATGGTACTCTTTACGTTTGTATTGACGAGCAATCTCTAAAAGCAAACTCATCAAACCATACCAATAAATTCGTTCCATATTTTCATCTGTTGGTCGAATACCGTAACGTACAAGCCATTTGCTCCAGCTGGACAGCGGAACGTAATTGCCCAAAATTGTTCCGATATCTAACGCAGGATCAGCGAACATGACTGAGTCCCAATCGACTAGATATAAATAGTTAGAACACACCAGCCAGTTTCGATGATTCACATCGCCATGTACGACAGTGTAATTTTTCTTAGCATACGTTGGAATATTCTTTTTCAAATAATCGTAGACTAATTCAATAAAACCATTCTGTTCAATCATCGTTGGCAAATTTGCTTCATAGTCTGCCAAGAGTTGTTGCGGAGAAACTTGACGTCCTCCCATTTTCTTCAACATCACTTTCAATGAAGGTGAGTGATGAAGATGGTATAAAACATCCACTACATCGTTGCGACGAGGAATTTCTTCTGGTTCGAGTATTCGACCATCCAACCATTCTTGCGCAGTCAACGTGTCACCATTCCCTGTCCGTTTGATCCAGACAAGCTTTGGCGCGATTCCTTCACGGGATAAGGCTGCCAACATTGGAGTGGTATTTCGTTTAATGAAGACGCGATCTTCGTCACGATAGCCGATATACGTTTTTCCCGTATCGCCTTTGATCGGCTGCACACGCCAGTCACTATCCAACTGAAACTCCATTCCCAAGGCCCTCCCCTAGCATTTTAAACGTATTTACTATTTTAGTCGGGGAAAGGCACTTCGTCAAGAGCATATATGTTCTTCTTTGATTATTTTTCATCGCGATGCGCTTGAACGGATAAATTCACTGATTCAATATAGGCATTGAGAACTTTTTTTGTAATTTTACCGGGCATTCCATCACCGATTTTTTGGTCATCAATCTCAATAATCGGCATGATTTCCGCTACTGAGCTAGTTTTGAAACATTCGTCCGCTGCTAAAAGTTCTTTTTCAGTAAATACTTCTTCCCGCAATTCAATTCCTAGAGCTTTTGATATTTCGCGAATTTTTATTTTCGCAATCCCTGGTAGTACCAAATTCCCATCAGGATGAGTATAAATTACATCATCCTTCACCATCCAAAGATTCGAAGCAGATGCCTCAGTCACATTGCCATCACGAACCAAAACAGCTTCATCGTATCCTTTTTGTTGTGCTTCATCTAACGCCATAATATTTCCTAAAAGGCTGATAGATTTAATATCACAATGCAACCAGCGTTTATCCTCTACAAAACCAGCGCGAATACCAATGTTTTGTTTAGCACTCGGCCGGGAAGCAGGTTGGATGTCTGCCATTAATACTGGCTGGACCTCTTTTGGATTTGGAAAATTATGCAGACGCGGTTTCGCTGTTCCACGAGTGACTTGGAAATATACACGTGCATTTTCTAGCCCAACTTCATCGGCCAAACGATGTAGTCGCTGACTTAATTCTTCTCTTGTAAAAGGCAGGGGCATGCGGATTTTTTCTGCACTGACCCATAAGCGATCCAAGTGTTCTTTTTCCATATACATATAGCCATCATAGATACGGATCACTTCATAAATACCGTCTCCAAATTGATACCCGCGATCCTCAAGATCGATCTTCACTTCTGATTCATCTACGATTTTTTCATTCCATAATACTTTCATTCACTAAACCTCCATTTTCTTTACTCTTGCTGGGAGATAGAACCAAGCAAACAAGCCGATTTCGATAAAAAGTAACACAAGTAATACTAAACTTTCAACGATTGACAAATGCACCAGACTGCACAAAGTAAAAATAACTGCCGCAGCAAACAACAGAATGACCATTAACCGTTGCAAAGCGGCTTTCTTATATTTCGTTGCCACTGGGTAAAGCTGTGTTGCACTAAGGTAATCAAACTGATGGTATAGAGGAATCATTTGAAACCCGATTAGATAAATAAACAGCAAACTTACTCCGAGTACAAAACGAAAGTCATTCAACGAAAATAATAATACACCGCCAACAATCAATAAGCGGAAAAATAATCCACCAAACTCAGCACCTCGCAGGGCACCTCGAGCAAATAAATAGAGATACGTATTTTCTTGTTTAAAAGAAATCCTTGCCAACAGACCATCCAAATATTTCCGGCGACGCACTTTCGCTTCAACCTCAGGCACATCTGTAAATAAATTAATGAACTGATAAATACGATGCAGTCGAGCGTTTTCACGGTCGATCATTTTGCTCCAATCTAACAGGCGATCCTTTTCCTGCGTCAATGAAATAAATCCAAAGGTTAGTGCTAAAGAAAGCACCGTACCGATCCAAGCGACTCCATACAAACTGACAAAGATCACCGCTCCGCTGCTGATGAACCATAATGCAAATAACCGTTGCGATTGTTCAGTTGTTTTCTGATAGCATGCCAATCGCTGCAATCGCAGATGAGAAATTTTCATTCCCCAGAGCATTACTAGATAGAAGAAAAAATTTGTAAAACTGCTTTGCTTAGCTAAAACGACTAACGGCAATAACGCTCCGCAAATGAGCAATTCCACAACAAACGGAAATGCTAACGAGTGACGTAAGCCGCGAGATAAATAGTTTCCCATCTCTTTTTCTTTTGGCAGCAAGAATGTCATGTCTGCAGGTTCGACTAATGTCGCTAATTTACCAAATGGCAAGACAACCCACCATGCAATACCCACGATCGGCAAGCTCCAAGGAAAATCTGGCGGCAATTGTTTTAACAAATTCGAATAGTAAAAGGCTAGACCGCCGACTAAAAACAAGCACACCAAGACAAAATGATCATTCAACACATAACGCATGTACTTCATCATTTTTTTCTGATGGCGTTGTCGCCTTAATAGAAAAAAATCATGCATGTTCTTTCTCCTTTGTCAGCGCGATATAAATCTCATCCAAAGAAGAGCCGGGTAGATTAAATTCCGTTTGCAACTCCTGCAAAGTTCCCTGTGCTCTTACTTCTCCTTCATGCAGGACGGTAAATCGATCGCAATATTTTTCCGCTGTCGCCAAAATATGAGTGGACATCAAAATTGCTGCCCCCTGCTCTTTCATGGTCACCATCAACTCCAATAAAGCATTAATAGCTAATGGATCCAAACCAAGAAAAGGTTCATCAATGATGTACAAACTTGGCTGAATTAAAAATGCACATAAAACCATCACCTTTTGTTTCATTCCTTTAGAAAAATTCACTGGAAACCAATCCAACCGATTTTCTAATCGAAAGGTGTTTAATAGCGATTCAGCCCGCTGCATCGCTTCCTCTTTTGGAATACCATACGCCATTGCCGTCACTTCAATATGTTCTCGTAAAGTTAACTCTTTATATAATGAGGGTGTTTCTGGTATGTATCCGATCCGTTTCCGATAATTCTCTGGATCCTGCTGCAACGTTAGTTCGTCAACAGTGATTTTGCCTTTTTGCGGCGTCAACAAACCGATAATGTTCTTGATCGTGGTGGATTTACCTGCACCATTTAAGCCAATTAGGCCAATCATTTCTCCATTTTGGACTTCAAAACTAATATCTTTTAAAACAGGCAAATGCCCATATCCGCCTGTAACATGCTGAATTGCTAAGCTCATCTTTTCCCCTCCAATTTCTTAGTTAGTATTATAGCAGAATCCTACACATATTTAATCTTCTACTGACCTTTTCCAGCACAAGTATAACAAGTTATGGTAAAGTAAAAGAAGAATTTACACCGACTTCTGGTTTTCTCTTTAGCAGTCGTCGATATAAAATAAACCAATTATGAATGATCAGAAAGGATGTTTGCAATGGAAAATTGTATTTTTTGTAAAATCATCGACCAAGAAATCCCTAGCTACAAAATCTATGAGGATGACAAAGTCTACGCATTTTTAGACATCTCACAAGCCACGAAGGGCCATACATTAGTTGTTCCCAAACAGCATGTAACTGATATTTTTGAATACGATGATACCTTAGCAGCGGATGTCTTTGCTCGTATCCCTAAAATCGCCCGTGCAATTGAGAATGCTTTTCCTGAAATGGAAGGATTAAATATTTTAAATAATAATAAAGAATTAGCTTATCAATCCGTTTTCCATTCTCATATACACTTAGTTCCGCGTTATAGCAAAAAAGATGATTTCTCAATTCATTTCGGTAACCATACCGATCAACAAACACCGGAAGAAATGCAAACAATTGCTGATAAGATCAAGGAGCAGGTGAAATAAATGGGCTTTTTTAAAGGAATTCTATTTGGTGCCGGTCTTGGGACACTAGGCGGACTTCTGTTAGCGCCTCGTAAAGGTGAAGAAACAAGAGAAAAATTGATTACAAATACACGAGAAATCGTTGAATTAACGGATGAATTGAATGATAACCTAACCGCATTCCGCGAATCGTTAGTTACTTTAAAAGGAACCTTCGATACGTTAGTTCCTGCTTTTAAGACTGGGGTTGAAAAGGATGTTGAAGAGTTTCGCTTTCAAGCTGAACCTCGTATTCAGCAGATTCAAGCACAATTAGAAAAGATCAATCAAGCATTGCCTCAACCAGAGGAAAAAACAGTTATCAAAAAAGGCCGGTTCTCCTTAGAAAGACCTGCCGAATAAACATAAAAATTAATTTGATTCACTTAAATAATTATGCCTTTATTGTGAATTTTCTCGGAAACTATTTTTAACCCCCTTTCCTTTACATTTTTAGGTGTGTTATAGTTGAACAGGAATAACAAACGAATGTAAATATAATTTTAGGAGTTGTAGCAAAGAAATGAAGAAAAAGATTCTTTTAGCCACTGCCGGCTTACTTAGTGTAATTGTACTGGGGGCCTGTTCAGGAAGTTCTAATCAAGACATCGCGACAATGAAAGGCGGAAAAATCACCGTCGAAGATTTTTATAGCGAAGCGAAAAAAGAACAAACAAATCAAAGTCTAGTCCGTAACATGATCATCTACAAAGTTTTTGAAAATGCTTATGGAGATAAGGTTACTGATAAACAAATCGACAAAGAATACAATAAACAAGCAAAACAATTAGGCGACAGCTTCGAAAGCCAATTGCAATCTGCTGGTTATACGAAAAAATCGTATAAAGAATATTTGAAACAATCACTAGCTTTCCAAGAAGGCTTGAAAGCACATGTGAAGATCACTGATAAAGATATAAAATCTGCCTGGGATTCATTCCACCCAGAAGTAACGGCTCGTATCATTCTAGCAAGCAGCGAAGATGACGCAAAAGAAATCAAGAAACAGTTAGATGACAAAGGTGATTTCGCGAAAATCGCGAAAGAAAAATCACAAGATTCAACAACGAAGGAAGACGGCGGTGAAATCAAATTTGATTCTCAATCAACAACCGTTCCTACTGAAGTTAAAGAAGCAGCCTTCAAGTTGAAAAACGGAGAAGTTTCTGATGTAATCACTGCAATGGATTCTTCAACTTACCAATCAAGCTATTACATTGTCAAAATGGAGAAAACCTCTTCTAAGGGCAATGATATGGACAAGTACAAAAAAGAATTGAAACAAATTGCCGAAGATACAAAAATGGCTGACCAAACCTTCTCTTCTGAAGTTATCGCGAAAGAATTGAAGAAAGCGAATGTGAAAATCAAAGATGATTCATTTGAAAACATCTTATCTGATTTCCTAACGACGGATAGCTCAAGTAAAAAAGCAACAACTGAATCAACAAAATAATTCAGACTAATAAAAAGGGGAATTCCAAGCGGAGTTCCCCTTTTTTGGCTATTCATGCTACAATAAAGTGGCGAATACTTATAATAAGAAGATGGGTGAACAGAGCATGAAAAAATTTGCCTCTAAAGAAGCAGAAAAAGATTATTATGAACACGAAGCGGATGAAGTTGAATTCGTCGCTTGGTATAAAGAACAGGATCATCCCGAATATGACAAGCCTTCCGTCACCGTCGACATCGTCATCATGGGTTATAACAAAGAAGAAGATCAATTAAAAATTTTACTGATTCAACGCCGCGGAAACCCTTATCGTAACTCTTGGGCTTTGCCAGGTGGTTTTGTGGAGCGTAATGAATCAACCAACGACAGCGTTCGCCGCGAAACTGCTGAGGAAACCGGTTTAACTATCGGACGTAAAAGTGTCGAACAGCTTCATACCTTCAGCACTCCGAATCGTGATCCTCGAGGCTGGGTGATTACAGTCAGCTATTTAGCATTTATCGGGCAAGTACCGCCAACGGCCGGCGATGATACACAAGATGCCCGCTGGTTTAATCTTGAACGTCATGGTGAAACGATTTGCTTAACAAGCGATGATATTTCCATTGAGATTGAGTTGGAAGCTGGAAAGTCCGTCGGAAAAGATACCTTAGCCTTTGACCATAACGAAATTATTCGTAAGGCCTTTAATCGGGTCGTGAATAAGATGGATCATGAGCCATTGATTCTGCAAGTTTTGGGTGAAGAATTTACGATCACAGAGGCGCGCAAAGTATTTGCGAAATTCTTAGGTGTAGATTTCAAAACCGTCGATCATTCCAATTTTAAAAAAGCAATGTTGCAATATTTTGATGAAATCGGCGAACGCCCGGTCGGTATTGGCCGTCCTTCAAAGATCTATCGCCTAAAAGATGAGATTGGTGAAAAAAAATAAAAGTTTTACTTACATGAACTAGGAAAATCTGTATATAATGGAAAAAGCAAAAAAATGACTTTCCATAACGCAGTGAAGATTCCCAAAGTGGCCATCGTAGCGAGTTATACGATGGCCACTTTTTTGCATTCAAAAAATAGGAGGATTTTTAATGCCAAGTAATAAAAGAGAAAGTTTTATTTATACGATAATGATGTGTTTCGTGATGGTGTTCTGGATGAGTTTGTACAATATTTATTTACATTCAGGCGCGTTCACTTTAGAGGTTTTTAAATCAGCATGGCTTGGTTTGCCGTTAGGCTATTGCTGCGCTTTACTTTTGGATTGGTTTGTCGTATCGACTCCAGCGAAAAAAGTAGCCTTCAAACTATTACCGACATTTGCGAGTCCCTTACGCAAAGTCCTTACCGTCTCTACCTGCATGGTCTTGCCAATGGTCTTTTTCATGTCCTTGTATGGTTCAATCGAAGTCTTGAGTCAAACACAGGAATGGAATAAGTTATTCATTATGTGGGGAACAAATATTTTGAAAAATCTTGTCATGGCTCTGCCCTTTCAGATAATCATCGCTGGACCTCTCGTTCGAAAAATGTTTAGAAGAGTCTTTCCAGTCGGAACGATTTTAGCTTAATACAAAAAAAGCCGGGAGCACGCTATTCGTGTTCTCGGCTGCTTTGTTTCATCTGCTATTTCGCTAGATTGGAAAGAATCTCCTGATAACGTTCAGTCGCTACGTCACTCACCTGATTCTTTTTGCAAAAATTCAATTTTCGCAATTTAGGAACTACCCGTTCGACAACGATTTGATCCTCAACTGTCTTTTCTTTCAATACTTCAAAAGCTTCTTTGAAACGCGAATCATTTCGAGCTTTTTTATAAAAGGACAATACGTAAAGATAATAGAACAGATCATAACCGCGAAATGGGTATTCCGCCTGCATGAATAATGTTCCGATTCCATAATGACATGGACCGAGCGGTAGTTTACTCTCCCAATGGCCTAAGAGAAATTCCACAGCTTCATCCAATTCCGCTTCCTCAATAAAACTTGTCCGCCGAAATAATTCTAACGCATTTAATGTTGGTAATGGATTGGAAAATTCCGTTTCTGGTCCTCGACCAAAATAGAACTTTTTGCACCACCAGCCACCGTCCTCGTAGCGTGTTGCTAATAGCTGTTCCATCGTTTGGATCATTCGCGGATCATCTCCATGCCCCAAACGAACCAAGAGTATTGCTGCCGGAATCGTCTGACAGGGAAACACTGCCCCTTTAGGATAAAGCTTGAAATCGCCGGGTTCATGCCAGCTGTCCCATAAAAGTTCAGCAACCTTCTGTAATACCTCTTCCTGCGGGTCCATCCCCAGCTCCAAAAGATACTCCGCTGATTCTAAACAAGAAAAAGGGGCGCCCTTTCCTAGACGTTTATCTTCCGTCGTCCAATAATCCCAACCTTGATCGTACCGATGATCCAAAATCGTTTGAATATCTGCTTTGTTCATCTTATTCTCCTTGATTGCACTTTCTTTTAAGTGTATCATAGCTGGCTGAAACTAGGGAACGTATTTTCGTATATATTGGTTTGTTAGTACAAAAACTTATTGATAATACACTTAGTTTATGAGTATTATTCTTCAGTCGTAAAGAATGAACTGAATTTTCATTTCGCCTATCATTCAGCTAAAAAACTCCCTCAACGAATGAGGGAGTTAACAACTTATTTTGCTGCGGCTTTCTTCATTTGCTTACTGCGTAATTGTCCGCAGGCGGCATCGATATCCGTACCATGTTCTTTTCGGATCACGCAATTGATGCCATTCTTTTTCAAAACATCATAAAAACGTAAAACATCCGCTTTGCTGCTGCGGGAGTATTGATCATGTTCGCTGACGGGATTATATGGAATCAAGTTCACATAGACTAGCTTTTTCTTGTCTTTCATCAAGTCTGCTAATTGCTGTGCATGGTCTGGTCGATCATTCACACCTGATAACATGATGTATTCAAACGTCACTCGGCGGTTTGTTTCTTCTATATAATAGTCTACCGCTCCCATCAATTTCTCGATTGGAAAGCTGCGATTGATCCGCATGATTGATGAACGAACTTCATTATTTGGAGCATGTAATGAAATCGCTAGGTTGACCTGCAATCCATTTTCCGCGAATTTTTTGATTTTCGGAACTAAACCACTTGTTGAAACCGTGATATGACGTGCACCAATGGCCATGCCTTTGTCATCATTGATGACGTTAAGAAAATTCATCACATTGCCGTAATTGTCAAAGGGTTCACCGATTCCCATTACGACGGCATGGGAAACACGTTCTTCTTCCCCACGTTCATCAAAGTAATGTTGGACTAACATAATTTGCGCGACAATCTCGCCCGCAGTCAAATCACGCTGTTTCTTCAACAAACCTGATGCACAAAATGTACAGCCGATATTACAACCGACTTGAGTCGTCACACAGACAGACAAGCCGTATTCTTGACGCATCAATACCGTCTCGATCATTAAATGATCCGGTAATTCGAATAAATATTTGACGGTACCATCGCTTGCTTCCTGTACGACTATTTGTTTTAACGGATTGATAATAAAATTTTCTTCTAACAGAGCGATTGTTTTTTTCGACAGGTTGCTCATTTCCGCAAATTCAGTTACACGGCTACGATAAAGCCACTCCCAAACTTGCCTCGCACGGAATTTTTTCTCACCGTGTTCTAGAAACCATTCGACTAATTCTTCTCTTCTTAAACCATAAATTGAGGGTTTTTCCAAGGTGTTACCTCCTACTACATTATACCGAAGTGCTAGCCTATTATTGCAAAATAGCCAGCTCACTAATAAGATCAGAAATTTTAAAAATTTCTCTTCGTACGTCGCTTTTTTTATCATTCGAAAAATAGCAACATTCGCTACATACTATAACCGATTCACAAGGAGAAAACAATCAACTTTGAAAAAAAGAAATGATTTCACAACCTGTAAAAAAGGCTAAAAAAATGAGAGACATTAAGTCTCTCATTCCAATCCATCAACATTTGCAACGATTCCTGCCAACTCAAATTTTTCCTTAAGGAGATCGATTTCTGTTTGATTCAGTGTTTTAACATCTTTCATGCTGTATTCCCAGCCAAGATAGTCATATTTGTTGCTGCCGTATTGATGAAATGGCAATAAATGAACTTCCGTAATCTCTCGTTCAGTCAAAAAACGAATGAGTTGTTGACTATTTTTTTTATTTGTTGTGTATTCAGGAATCAGCGGGATTCGCGGAATTACTTGAATTTGATTCTGACCTAAAAGATAATCAAAATTTTCTCTGACCGTTTCCGGATCAAGCCCAATAACTTTTTTTGCCTCAGAACGATCCATGATTTTTAAATCAATTAGCACTTGATCAACATAAGGCGTGAGTTTTTTAAGCCTTCCCACTGGAAAACATCCCGTCGTTTCAATTGCTGTATGGATTCCAAGCTTTTTTAATTCTTTTAAAAGCGCACTAGCAAATTCAGCCTGCATCAAGACTTCGCCGCCGGACAAGGTCACACCGCCGCCGGAGGTCCGATAGAAAATTTCATCCTTCAATACTTCATCCAGCAACTCGTCAATTGAGCGCCATTCTCCGATTTGTTCAGTCTTGCCATTTTTCTTCCAGAGAGCAGGTTCAACTTTTTTTCGCAATTCCGGGTTTGAACACCATGGACAGCGTAAAGGACACCCCTTTAAAAAAATCAATGTTCGGATTCCCCCGCCATCGTGAACGGAGTAGCGTTGAATATTAAAAACTAGTCCTTGATCCATTTTTTATCCCTCACCCTATAATTGGTGTTCCACGCGCGCAATAATATCGTCTTGAATCTGTTTATTCAAATCAACGAAGAAGGCGCTGTACCCCGCTACACGAACCAATAAGCCAGAATATTTCTCTGGATGTTTTTGTGCTTCTAGCAAGGTTTCTTTCGATTGAACATTGAATTGGACATGCTGAATCTTTAATTTAGTAAATGCCAATAAAAAGTCAGCAAATTTATTTAACCCCTGTTGGCCTTTCAACGTGTTGGGCTGAAACTTCAGATTCAACAAACTGCCGTTTACAGTCAAATAATTATCCAGCTTGCTGACAGATTTTAAAACAGCCGTCGGACCTAAATGATCTCTCCCAACCATTGGTGACAATCCGCCATCAGCTAATTGTTCACGAGCTTTGCGTCCATCAGGAGTTGCCCCAACGGCTTCTCCTAATGGAATATGTGCTGAAACGGTGTACGCTCCGGGAATAAATTGTTCGCCTCGAACATTTTCGTATTTCTCTAATTCTTTGGCATAGTGTCGGAACAATTGTGCGGCAATAATATCCAGTTCTTCATCATCGTTGCCGAATTTTTCAAAGTCTTGAATGACATGTTTTTGCAGCTCAGCATATTCACCAGTGAAGTTTGATTCCAGCGCATCCACCAATTGGTCAAAGCTCATCTCCTGATTCTCGAAAATCATTTTTTTGATGACGTACAATGAATCACTTAGATTGGCTTCACCAATTCCTTGTACTCCAGAAAAATTGTAGCGAGCACCGCCTTCTGTGACGTCCTTGCCATTTAATAGACAATCATCGATCAAAACAGATAGGAAAGGAGTGGGTGCATAATGACGATGTCCTAAATCCACGATATTCGATCCTTTAACTACTAGTTCAACATAATAATCGATCTTTTTCTTGATCGTCGCGACTAACTGATCATACGTGAGTTCAGCAACTCCTCTTAGCTCGTACATACTTAGTTCCATAATTCTCAGCAAGTTAAAGAGCGCTATGTCGTGCAGTCCGTAGGTTTTACCTGGAATAGAGGTCTCCACACAGCCTACTGTCGCATAGTCTCGTGCGTCATCAAGCGATACTCCTTTGCTTAAAAAGGCTGGCACACAGACCTCGTCATTAAATAATTGAGGGATCCCTGTTCCCAAGCGAATTGTCTCTACTGTTTTTAGCAAAAAACGTCGAGGAATCAATTCATTCATGCGCACTGATAAATTTGGCTGCGGCAGTAATATCTCATGATAAAGCGTCAACATCACAAATGATAATGGATTGACTGAGGTATGGCCTAATTCATCCAAACCGCCAAGAACGACCGTGTAGCCTGTTGGAAATCCCGCAAAACATTTCGCGCTGCTCTCAGAACGCAATAGTACAACATCATTCGTCTTGATATAAAAATCGCCTAATACTTCATATAAAAACTCTTGATCGATCCCTGCTTGTAATGACGATTCGTAGAATGGGTATAAATATTGATCCATCCGCCCCAAAGAAAGCGAAGAAGCATTCGATTCGTATTGCCCAACGATGCTAGTCATCCATAATAATTGCAGTGCTTCATAAAATGAGTCCGGCTTTTCTATGCTTAATTTGCGGCACATTTCCGCAATCGTTTGTAATTCTTGATGGCGTTGTTTTTCGTCTTCTTCTCTGCTCATCTCTTCTGCCAATTCAGCGTAGCGTAAAAAATGGTCGCGCATCGCCGTAAAAATGATTTTTCCTGCTTGATAAAAATGATTATCCGGCTCCTCACTGATTTTCTTGCTTAACATTTCAAGATAGCTGCCGATTCCTCGTGACAACATTCCAGGGAAATCCATGATGATATGGCCTTGTCCCTTATCCGTTTGATTCAATTTAAAGACTTCATCTTTCAAGGCTATTTTTACCTCGTCAGTCAACTCTCCATTGATAAAATCTTTCATCGAACGTTTTTCCCAATAAGGAAACAATTCCTCGCGATAGATTTTTTTATCCGCTTCTGTGAATTCAAACTGATCTTGGGGACGTGTGGCGATCGTATCAATCTCCTGCATGATCCAATAAGGGTCCATCTCTGGTGAAAGAATGCCTGAGCGAGGCCGAACAGTTCGATTACCGACTAATAATTCTCCATTGCGAATACTGATTTCAACATTTGCTAAAATATGCGCTACCGCTTTTGCTCGTCGAAGGATCGTCGGCTCTCCTTCAGTCTGGCGATAACTTTCAGTGTAGAGAAGCGCGCGTTCTAATGAAATCTGACGCTTCTCCTTAAATAAATGGTCCTTCATTTGCTGAATTCGGGGATTCCCCTTGTCCACGACATTCGCGATATTTTTTTCTTGATTAATAACTCCCGTTCCCATTTTGTTCACTCCTTTTTCATTTTAAAATATTTATTTTCCTTCTAAAAAAAATACTTTGATGTTCAAGCAGTATGTATCTAATGCTCTTCTGCCTCTGTTCCCCCATAGTATAGAAAATTTTTTCGATTGAAACTACAGAATCCTTTGAATTACAAGAAAAAAATTGGATTTGATCACTTTTCCCCAAGTTTCCGATTGTTTTTATTGGAATCTCATGCTAACGTTGAAGAAAAAACTGGAGGTTCTTAGATGAAGGCTGCCGAAATTGCTCAACGACGCAAAGAAATAACCGAACTTTTATATCAGCAAAACGAGCTTAAGGTTCATGAACTAGTGAAAAAGTTTCACGTCTCTGATGAAACAATCCGCAAAGACTTGGCCTACCTAGCCGAAGAAGGTATTTTAGAAAAGCAGCATGGCAAGGCGACCTTAGTACGTGAAAAAGAATTAGCTCCGGTCTTTCAAAGAACCGCGCAATTTTTGGAAAAGGATAAACTCACTCAAGCTTCCTTATCATTCATTTCTGCCGAAGAATATACGATCGGCCTAGATCAAGGGAGCACCTTAGCTCTTCTTGCAAAAAAAATAGTACCCTTGGAGAAAAAACAAATTTTTACTAGCTCCTTAGCTGCCATCTCTCAGTTGGCGAGCAGTCATCACAAACTCTTTTGTTTTGGCGGCGAATATTCACCTGCCGACATGGCTTTTCGGAATAATGGCAGTGAAATGTATCCTGATATTCAGTTTGATCTTTGTTTTTTCGGATCAAGCGGTGTTAAAAATCGTAAAGGCTTTTGTACCTCTTCTCTGATTGATGCTGAAGCCAAACGCCGAATGCTAAAAAAATCCACAAAAAAAATCGTGCTGCTGGATCACACGAAATTTGAAAAAACGTCGCTTGTACAGGTCGCTCCCTGGTCGGAGATCGATATCGTGATAACCAGCAAAGGACTGCCATTAGATTACGAGCGCATGATTCGTGCTTATGCAAAATTGATTTTAGTTTAAAAAAGATGCGCTGATGGATTATTCGGCACATCTTTTTTTGCTACATGATCTCGATATCCAAATCAAAGTCATCATCAATATCAACTGCGTGAGCCGCATCCTCAACGACCGGCTTTTTCAAAGCGATAACGATACCTGCGGTAATCACTGACCCAATCACCGTTCCAAGTATATAGGCCAACGGATTCTGTGCTACCGGCGCAACGATCCATCCGCCCCAAGGTGCCGGATTTCCCGCACCTAATACCATCGCTATCGCAGCTCCGATAGCACTGCCGATCATATTTGCCGGAATACAACGTAGTGGATCAGCCGCCGCAAACGGAATCGCACCCTCTGAGATACCGACCATACCCATTACGATCGCAGCTTTTCCAGAATTTCTTTCTTCAATGGTAAATTTCTTAGGAGCAACGATTGTCGCTAACCCCATCGCAAGAGGTGGAATGCAGATAGCAGCCCCGATTCCTGCCATGATCGTCAACGCTGTATCGCTTGGCAAACCGGTCGCAGGATTAATTGTTCCTACCATTGCAGAACCAAAACTGAAAGCAACCTTGTTGATTGGGCCGCCCATATCAGAAGCAATCATCGCTCCTAGAATCAGTCCAAGAACGACCAAGTTTCCGGTTCCCATTGATTCCAGCCACTTTGTCAAAGCGGTCATCAACGCAGCAATCGGCTGACCAATGACCCAATACATCAAGGCTCCAACAATCAGAGTCCCAAATAATGGAATAATAAAAATTGGTCCTAATGAACGCAAACTTGATGGTAATTTGATTTTCTTCAAATAAAAAACCACTACTCCTGCTAAAATACCTGATAAAATCCCTCCTAAAAAGCCCGCACCAATATTACTAGCAATCAAGCCGCCAATAATCCCCGGTGCCAAGCCTGGACGATCCACCATCGAAAAGGCGATGTAACCAGATAAAATCGGAACCATCATTCCCAATCCAGTGATTCCGATATTCGCAATATCGGCTAACCAGCCTTTATCTGGCACGGAGGCGTTCCCTGAGAGCAGCACACTCAGTGCTAATAAAATTCCGCCGGCAACAACAAAAGGAATCATGTATGAAACACCGGTCATCAAATTTTTTCTTGTATCTTTTAATAATTCAATCATTGCTGTTCCTCCTATTTAGCTAATTTCTGCTGGAGCTTTTTGACGATCGCATCACCCTTATTGATGCAATCACCGGCACTTACACGAACAACTGGTTTTCCTTTAAAACGATCTTCATTTTTTATTCCAATATTATTGGTCAGAATGACCGCATCCGCACTTTGGATTTGTTCCATCGACAATTCATTTTCGATCCCGATTGATCCCTGAGTTTCAACGTGGATTTCCACGCTATTCTTTTTCGCTGCTACCTCTAAACTTTCGGCAGCAAGATACGTGTGGGCTACTCCTGATGGACATGCCGTTACAGCAACTAATTTCATAATAGTTTTCTCCTTATTCTTCTTTTTTGAAGGTTCTGTAAAAATGAGGAAGGGCACTCTTACCACATTTCAGGCATTTCTTTTTAAGCAACAACACCGGCTAAGCTATCGTTTAATAGTTCAACAATTTCCTGATCACTCGCTGCTTGTTCTAAGGTGTCTCTGAATTCTTGATGAACCAATTTTCTTGATAGACCTGCAATAATTTTCAGATGCTGATCTCCTTGACACTCTTCTGGAACAGCTAGCAAAAAGACGAGGCCAACATTTTCTCCATCAAGGCTTTGCCAGTCAATTTTATTATTCAAACGTCCAAAAGCCACTGTCGTTTCTTTGACATGGGAACTTTTACCATGCGGAATGGCGATACCGAAACCAATCCCTGTCGTCGTTAAATTCTCACGCTCCACAACACTTGCGACATACCCCGCGTGGTCATATAAGCGCCCTGCTTGATTGATTCGTTCAGCTAAAACACTGATAGCGCTCATTTTTGAATCTGCATCAATTGCCAAATCGACTAATTCTTCGTTAATCACTTGCATTTTTCTACCTCCTGATAATGTCGTTATATATTTCTTTTGCCGTTCTTTCTGAGAAAAAATGTTTTAGCTGTTTTTCCGATTGAACGATTTTATGAATATCTGTGATTACGCCCCGTACCAATTTGCGATCGCTTTTTGCGATACACATCAACAAAACATAATGGACTTTTCGCTGATCCCAAATGATTGGTTGAGCCAAGGTTACGATCGCAATCTTAGTTTGCAAAACATTTTGCGGAGACGCATGGGGAATGGCCACTCCAGTTGCAAGTGCCGTCTCCCCAATCGCTTCCCGATCAAAAACTTCTTTGCGAAAGCCTTTTGAAACAATCTTTTTTTTCTCTAGCTGGTCGATCATCCAGTTTAAACAAACTTGCTTATCTGAAAATTTTTTTTGCGTGTAAATAAACTCTAGATCAATCACTTTCTTCAAAAAAGGAAAGTCTAGAACCTCGGCCTCGTCTGTTTCTTCTGAGTAAAACAAGTTTGCGTAAAGCGTGGTGATATTTTTGATATCTTCTTGCGTTACCAAAGTAGAAACTTTAATGATCGGTTTATTCACGTCTGCTAATTGAATAGACGAAATAATCAAATCAACATTATCCAGATTTTTCTTATAAAGTTGATCGACCGTTGTAATCTCGGCAATATCTTGCGCCGGTAAAATTCGTTTAATTTTATTGAAGATTAATTCTGATGTGCCCACACCATTAGGACAGACGATCAAGATTTTTTTCCCGTTTTGGCTTTTTTCCAAAGAGACTTGGAAATACATGGCTACCAAAGCAACTTCTTCATCATTAAATTGAACGCCTAATTTTTCTTCGGCATTGGCTAAAGCATACCAAGTGGCACTAAAAGTAATTCCATACTGATTTCTGATTTCTTCAACTAATGGATTCGTAATTGCGATACCCATTTTTAAGCGATAGATCATTGGAATAAAATGATTGGCAAATCGTTCTGCTAATTGCGTATCCGCTGAGAAGTCAACCTGCATAATCTCACTCATATTTTCTAAAATCTTATGGATCGTTCCTGCATATTTCTCGTAACTTTTTTGCCCTTTCGTATTTGGCTTTACACCATAGCCAACCAATTGTCGATTGACGTAGGAAATATCCTCTTCGTCATACTCAAAATCAAGTTTTTCTGCAAGCTTCACCAATAATTCATTGGCGATCAAATACGTATCAATCAATTTTATCTGATCAAATAGAAACTCTTTTTCCTCAATATGTTTCCCTTTACTTAAACGAAAACAAAAAACGAGCAAGCGGATAACCAAAGATTTCACGTAATGTTCAGGAAAACAGAAATCTGTTTGTTTCCTCCATTCCCCGATCTGTTGAATGAGCATTTCAACTAACGTTTGCGGAAACAATTTGAATAGCAAGGTTTGTGTTTCTGCCCGAAATAGCTGTTCTGTATCGATCCCATGATAATCTAAATAGTCTTCACTGAATCGGAAAAGATTATTCTGGATATCTTCCTCGCTCCCATTAATTTTCGTTCCGCGTTTTGATACCCCAAGTGTCAAACGATATTTTTCAACGATTTTTTCTAAATCGCTCACGACTGAACTTGGACTCACATGAAATTGTTGTGCAAGCATTTGCTGTGTTACTGTTTCTTCATCAATCAACAGCTGCTTCGCAATCTGCCATTGACGTTCCTGCGATTCAACGACGGCCTCTGTCCGTATCCCAGTAATTCGTTCCAAAAACTGCATCTTTGCTTCAATCGTTCCTTTTAGCAGGACACCGATTCGCGGTTTCTTTTCTAAAACAAGTTCTGCCCTGGATAATAAGCCTTGAATTTTATCCAAATCAGAATAAATAGTTCTGCTCGATTTTTCTAACTTTTCCGAGTAGAAAGATACCGGCAAGTAGTCCTCATTCTGTACAAGTAAATAGATCAATTTTTTTTGTCGTGGATTCAACCCTTTCATTTTTTATTCCTCCAATTGTAAGCGCTCATCAATGTAACAAAAAGATAGCACAGGGTTTTTCTATTGTATAACACATAAAAGTTACACATTAATGTTGAAATTCAGCCATTTCAACTTCTAACACATCAAAGAACTTCTCAATATTCGCTATAAAAGCTTGCAGTGGCGCTCTTTCAATGTGAACTAGCAGAAATTGAAATCGAAAAATAGGTAAACTTGATTTACTGAAATTGATTTCTATTCTGCACATATGTGCAATTATCGAAAAATAAAAATAGAGGGTAGAATCAGCTGTCACTGATTTTACCCTCTAATCTTAGTATGTTTATTATTCATCTAAAGGATTGTCTATTTCTTCTTCAGCTTTCTGAAGGAGAACTTCTCGCGGTTTGCTGCCGGTAGATGGTCCGATAACACCGTGTTCTTCCAATTCATCGACGATTCTGGCCGCTCGATTATACCCGATGCGGAAACGCCGCTGCAGCAGCGAAATACTAGCAGTCTGCATATCGATCACTAAGGCTTTCGCTTCTTCATATAAATCGTCCTGTGGCGTTTCAGATGGTGATGAAGTTGTCTCTTCTGTTGGCATCATTTTTTCTTCGTAATGCGCTTCTTGCTGATCAGAAACAAACTCCACAACACGTTCTACTTCATGATCAGAGATAAAGGCTCCTTGCACACGAATTGGTTTATTTTCACCCATCGGCAAGAACAGCATGTCCCCTCGTCCTAGAAGTTTCTCGGCACCATTACTGTCAATGATCGTCCGTGAATCTGTACCACTTGAAACTGCAAACGCGATTCGTGATGGCACATTGGCTTTGATGATCCCAGTAATGACATCGACACTCGGGCGTTGCGTAGCTAAGATCATATGGATTCCCGCCGCCCGGGCCATCTGTGCCAACCGTGTAATCGCATCTTCGACTTCGTTACTGGCAACCATCATCAAATCGGCCAACTCATCTACAATCACTACGATAAACGGCAAGATCGGACGATTTTGTCCATCTTCCATATTCTTCTGGATCACTAATTCATTAAATCCGGAAATATTACGAACACCTGTAGCCGCGAATTTTTCGTAGCGTTCTTCCATTTCCTGAACAACTTTTTGCAATGCTTGCGCCGCTTTTCGCGGATTGGTCACAACTGGTGTCAATAAATGTGGAATACCGTTATAAACGTTCAGTTCAACCATTTTCGGGTCAATCATCATTAGTTTTACTTCATTCGGTTTCGCACGCATCAAGATACTGGTGATGATACCATTAATAGAAACAGATTTCCCACTACCAGTTGAGCCGGCAACTAACAAGTGAGGCATTTTTGATAAATCAGCGGTTTGGACCATGCCAGAAATATCTCGACCTAAAGGAACCTCCAACAATTTGTCTGGATGATTCGGCTGGGCTTCAATGATATCTCGGAATGAGACCATACTGATCGTACTATTAGGCACTTCGATTCCAATCAAGGACTTCCCAGGAATCGGTGCCTCCATTCGTACATCCTTTGCCGCTAGAGCCAAAGCGATATCGTCCGTCAAATTAACGATTTTGCTGACTTTCACTCCAACTGCCGGCTGAACTTCAAACTTAGTAACTGATGGTCCCAAGCTGGCTTTAACAACCTTTGCATCCACCCCAAAGCTGTTGAAGGTTTTCTCCAGCACTTTGATATTTTGCTCGATTTTTTGATATTCGTCGCTTTGATCAGCCGCCGGAATTGAGTCTAGCAAAGTTGATGGCGGTAATTGGTAATCATGATCCTCTGGTTCAGCGTTGATCTCAAATTCTAAATCACCAGGATCATCGATCTCCTCTTCGTTAAGTTCTGGCTGTTTCGTTGTGACTGGCGATGCTGAGGGTACCAGATTTTCTTGAAAACCTTCGATCGGTACCAAGGTCATTTGCTCTGGTTCTTTGACCAAAGGCTCCTTGCTTTCCTTCGCCAACTGTTCGCCAGGCGTCATCGAACGAACCTTATTTTTTTCCCGCTCTTCAAGCTCAGCTTCCTTTTTCGCTTTTTCAGCCGCTTGCTTTTCGGCTTTAGCTTCAGCCTTCTGTGCCTGACGTTCTTCTTTTTTCGCTGTTCTTATTGCTTTTTTCTCATCAGATTCAGAAAATTTTTCTTGCATAGTGTCAACTAGCTTCGCCAAATAGTCAGTTACTTGGTTGAATTCTAGAAGACTGAATAAGAAGATTCCAAGTATCGGTAACAATCCAGCAATTAAATAGCTGCCCACTTGTGATACTAAAAAGTGGGTCAAACTGTAAAGCGTGGCACCCAACATTCCGCCGCCAACATTTTGAGTAATCCTATTTCCTAAGAAATCAGTCATTAACAAATCCCAAGTCGTTTTTAAAATATTGGGGTCTTTACTCTCTACATTCGCAAACAAACGCGCATGAAGAATCAGCAGGATTCCTAAATAAAAGATTCCGATCCCGATCCAGCGCCGCGGCTTGGTTACTCGTAGTTTTGTATTCTTCGCAACAAGTAAGCCGCCGTATAAACCTAAAAGTACGGCCAAAAATTGATAAGTATTCCCACCAATTAATCGCAATACGTTAGCAATCAAATTCCCTAAAAAGCCCAGCTGAAATAAGGAGAAGACTGTAAACAAAATAAATAAAAGCCCAATCCCGATAATCAGGCGCTGTTCTTGCAGTTGTTTTTGCTTTTTTGTTTTTCTTTTTTTCTTTGTACGCTTCTTTTGCGCCATGCTATCCCTCTTTCCATTTTGTACCATTATACAAAAAAAAGAAGGCGAACAAAAGTTTTGCTCGCCTTTTCTTTCTGGTTAATTAAAGTTTAAATTTTATCAGGGATAAAAGAATTGATTAATACTTTGGTAAAGATAATTCTTCGCCAAACCATTTTTTCGAAATTTCAGCATATTGGCCATTGTCTTGTAATTCTTTGAAGGCACTGTTGATTTTCTTAACTAACTCTTTATCCTCTTTGCGAGCACCAACAGCAAAGTCTTCGTTTTTGAAGCCCACACTAGAGATAGTGTACGCATCTAATTTGCCAGCTTGTTTCAAATAGTAGTCAGCATAAACTTTATCGATCAAAAGCCCATCGATCCGTCCATTTTCTAAATCGATCATCGCTTCATTAAAACTGGCATATAATGTCGCATCATTATCCTTTACGATATCTTTTAAAATTTTCGTCTCGTTGTTAAAAGCTTCATAACCAGAAGACCCCTCTTGTGCACCTAAAATTTTATCCTTCATGCCTTCTGCTTTTGTGATGTCGCTATCCTTTTTAGTGACCAATACCTGTTCATTTTGCGCATAAGCATCAGAGAATAGCACTTTCTTTTCCCGGGATTTGGTCACTGTATAGCCGTTCCAAATCAAATCAATCGTGCCATTGGCTAACTCATTTTCTTTCATCGACCAGTCAATTGGCTGAAAATCTGCTTTGATGCCATATTCTTTAAAAACTGCTTTCGCCAAGTCTACGTCAAACCCAACGATATTTCCATCCTCATCTTTAAAGCCCATAGGGACAAAGGTGTCATCTAAACCAATCGTTACCTTTTTATCTTTTTCGATGGTCTTCCAACTATCAGTGCTGCTGTCTTCTTTCTTTCCGCAAGCAGTTAACGTTACCAATGTTAAAACAGCCACCATTCCCAAAATAATCTTCTTCAATTTCATACTTACTCCTCCAATATCTTTTTTTATTTGATAGGTTCAACCTTCAATACCTGATCGCCAATTTCTTCAGCAAAAACTAAATCATGGGTAACAACGATCTGAGTCACTCCATCTGCTTTCAATTCTAAAATCAAACTTGCCACTTGTTGGCGCAAAGCCGGATCTAAGGCACTTGTTGGTTCATCATAAGCCAACACCTTCGGATTCATCGCCATCGCTCGAGCAATCGCTAAACGTTGTTTTTGACCGCCGGATAATTGATATGGATAGTTATCAAGCAACTCTTCAATACCTAATAGACTAGCTAAATGTTTCGCCTTATTTGTGTAGGTTTCTTTGTCTTGCTTCAAAACCAATCGCGGACCGATCGTGATATTATCCATAACACTCAAGTGTGGAAATAATTGGAAATCTTGGAAAACCACACCGACGACTTGTTCCTGTTCTTTCGAAGACGTCGGATCAAAAGGTTTTCCATCTAATAAAAACGTCCCGCTATCTGACGTCTCTAAGCCAGCTAGTGTTCGCAACAACGTCGTTTTTCCACCGCCGGATGGTCCAACGATTGCTAATATCTGTCCATCAGGGATCACTAAGTTCAAATTATTAATAACCTTTTTATTGCCAAACGATTTGTTTACATTTTTTAATTCAATCATTTTTTCCACCTGCCTAACGATAATAATTCAAACGATTTTCTAATTGCTTCAAAATTACTGACGTAATTCCCGTCAATGCCAAGTAAATAATTGCGACCCCGAATAACGGAAGTAATGTCGTGTCCCGCTCCATCGCAATTTTACCAGCGCGCATCACATCAGATAGACCAAGGATATATACAAGTGAAGTATCTTTTACTAAGTTGATGACTTCATTTCCAACGGATGGTAAAACGATTTTTACCACCTGCGGAATAATGATCCGTGTAATTGTCTGAACAGGAGTCAAGCCGATAACCTTCGATGCTTCATATTGTCCTAATGGAATCGATTGAATCCCGCCGCGGAAAATTTCAGCATAGTAGGCCGCGTAGTTCAAAACAAAGGCGAAAAGTGCGGCTTCGAACCGATCAAAAATAATTCCGACAAGCGGTAGCCCATAAAATACAAAAATCAATTGCAGCAACAGCGGAGTGCCCCGCATAATCCAAACATAAAAACGTAAAATCCACTGTAAGGGTCTAAAGCGGCTTGCTAACCCAAATGATAGTAAAATTCCTAGTGGCAATGAGCCCAATATCGTATAAGTAAACAATTTCAGTGTGATCAATGCCCCTTGTAATAATTGCGGCATGACTTCGATCAAATAATTCATCCCAATATCCCTCCATGTTTTCGAAAGGTGTACGGCCTTTCGAGGTTTCTTAATCTTGACTTTGTCGTTTCTATTAAGGTAGAAATTATTAGTGCGGGTAGTTCGTTTTTATAGAACTATTTTCGTACGCATACGATTCTACTGAACATTCCAAGCCCAGCTCCCTTTTAAAAAAAGCGATAAAGTTAGTCTGATTCTCACCACTCATATCATTCTACTAGCCTGCCAAAGCAGGAAGCAGAACTGATAAAAAAAAGCCCTCTGGTATCTCTACCAGAGGACGTTAGTTACGTGGTTCCACCTCATCTTTGTCCTTTTCTCGCGAAAGGGACCTCTACAGGTCAGTATCCAGTTAGTGAAATAAAAAAAGTCCTTTAGCCGCTAGGGCTAAAGGACGTAATTACGTGGTTCCACCTTTTTTCATCGTCGTCTCGCAACGAACGATCTTAACTGGTCAATCTGACCTCTGCGCTAACGGGCTCTCCCGGATCAACCTACTAATTTCAGCTGATCGACTCAAAGATGTGGTTCACAAATTATTGCTGTCTCTTCACACCAACCAGAGACTCTCTTTGAACAAATAAACTGCTACTCTTCTTTTCATTGTCGTTTGATTAAGTTGAGTCATACTTTACACGCCTTTATGGGGTTTGTCAATAAGGAACCCTCATCTTTCTTTCATCTGCCTCAAATTTAGTTTTTAGGAACAAACTGAAATTTCGCCCAAGGCTTCAAAAAGTCCAGCATGATCAATTCTTCCTGCGGGATTTTTCCAACAAGGTTTTTCCGCGAATCGCTATGAGGTTCTAAAACAATTTGCAATTCATTTTTATATTTCCCAAAATCATCATTCCCTACCACGACATCACCAACTTGAAACTCTTGAGTGTTATCGTGAACTGGATTTGCGACATCGGCATATTTTACCCGAACCATCGTTGAGCGAACCGTAGTTGCTGTAATATCACCGCGACGGAAATGTTTCGGATCAGCAACGATTTTGCGTTCGATTTCTGTTGCTTCAGGAACAAACTCGATTCCTAAACTCAATTTATAACGATCCACTGCTGCTACCTTCTCTAGTTCTTCATCAGAAGCATAGGCATTTCCGATTATCACCGTATCAATTAAACCTGTCGCAAACATATGACGAGCTTGTAAATCAATCGGCAAATGACGGTGCATTTCTAACGTTGGCAAACCATCGTTGACATCCCATGGGCCATATTCTGCGTCATGACTTGTGATAAAGGCCGCCGTTTTAATCCCATGACCTTTGAAACGTTCGCTGCAGCTGATGAAGAAGTCATAGGGTAAAGCAGAACCTTCCTGCGGATAAAAATTGTGACATCCATAAATGAATGGCTCATTTGCTTCGTAAGACAAGATGTTATCAAGATAAGCAACATTGTTACTCATGTTCAATTCGATAGCTAACCCTTCTGGATTATAACTCAACATCGCTTCCTTATTTCCATCAAATCCTTCATCCAAACGAATTCCTTCCGCTCCAAGCTCTGAGAAAAAGCTCAAATCGTCATAGGAAATTCCTAAGTCATCAAAAATTGAAGGCGCAATATCTAAGACGGTTTCAAAACCTAAATCCTTTGCATAGTGGATAATACCGCCAAATTTTTCGCTGACTTTTTCTTTTCCTTCAGTCACTTCCAACATACTCATAAAGATTCTAGTATAACCAAGTTCTGCCGCTTTTTTGATATAATCACGATCCGCCTGTGGATCACTATGATCGGGATAAACCGAAATGCCTAATTCACGTTTCACTTAATTTCCTCCTTTTAAAATTATTGGGTTAGTCTTCTAAGCCGTTTCTTTCTGCTACTTCTTTGAACCAGTGACCAGATTTTTTAACGGTCTTAATTTGTGTATGGATATTATTCGAGATAAAACCATAACGATTTTTATAGGAATTTAGCCAAGACCAGCAATCGATTGGCGTCCACATATGATAGCCAAAACAATTTGAACCTTCTTCGATCCCCTTATGCAGCCATTCCAAATGTTCTTGTACAAAGTCAATCCGATAATCATCTTCGATCATACCGTCAGAATTTTTGAAACGATCTTCATTTGAAACACCCATACCATTTTCAGATACGTACCATGGAATGTTTTTGTAATTCTCTTTAATGTTCACAGCAATATCATAAAGTGCTTTTGGATAAATTTCCCAACCGCGGTCTAAATTCACTCGGCGGCCAGGCATATCAAACGCATCATAATAGCGATCTGGCATCCATTCACCTACTGAGTTTGGTGCTACACCCGGTGCTTTTACACGATTTGGATGATAGAAATTCACCCCTAAGAAATCAACCGTATTATTCTTCAAGATTTCTTTCTCTTCATCCGTTGTTTCCCATAAAACTTTATCTTTAGTTAGTAACTCTTCCAATTCAGCAGGAAAATGACCATAGATAGCTGGTTCCAAGAACATTTTATTATTCCAAAGTTCAGCGATCCGTGCCGCCTCTTGATCTTCTGGGGCATCAGAAGCAGCATAAGTCGGAGTTAGATTTAAAATCGTTCCGATTTGCGCATCAGCAATATTCAGCTTGCGGAATGCTTGAATCGCTTTTGCTGAAGCCAAATTTAAATTATAAGCTACTTGAACTGCTTTTTTGCCATCGACGATATTAGGATAATGGAATTGGAATAGGTATTCACCTTCTACAACAACCATCGGTTCATTATGCGTGGTCCAGAATTTTACACGATCACCAAATAATTCAAAACATTTTTCTGCAAAGCCAACATATAGTTCGACTACTTTCTTCGATTCCCAGCCGCCATATTTGTTATACAATTCTACTGGTATATCAAAATGATGCAGATTCATCGTTGGTGTCATGCCTTCAGCTAACATCGTATCAATCATGTTGTTATAAAAATCTACCGCATCTTGATTGACAGTATTTGTTTCTAAATCATCAATCAAACGACTCCATTGGATACTTGTCCGTAAACTGTTCATACCGATTGAACGCATCATTTGGATGTCTTCTTTGTAGCTGTTGTAAAAGTTTGATGCGACATCCGGACCTACGTGATTGTGGAATTTTTCCGGTTCGATCTCAAAATGATAATCGAAGACATTGGCATGTTTTTTGTTGAAACGGCCTTCGCTTTGTGGGCCAGAGGTTGCGGCACCCCACCAAAAATTCTTTGGAAAAGTTTTCATTATAAATCTCCTAACTCGTTTTAAAGTATTTATTTTTTCTTCCATAAAAATAAGTTCGATTCTCATCGTATACCATTTCTCTGAGTGATTTGAAAATTAAAAGAGAAACTCGTAGCTAGTTCCTATTATGAAAATGACTTTTCTCACTTCACATAGCATTCTGCTACACAGTACAATTCATACTAATTTCTTAACCGACAAACAGGGGCTAGGGATCAATTGAACGATCCATAACCCCTTTTTTGTTATCAATTATGCTTCTGTTACTTTTTTTAGTTCTTGTCTTGTTGCTAATGATACGAATGGAACATAAATAGCGATTGAAATTAATACGTTAACAGCTGCCAAGATTGCTCCTGAGAAGCTTTGAGTTGCCAAGAATCCTCCGATGATTGGCGGTGTAACCCATGGCGGCATAACTGTTGCTGCCGGCACCCAACCAAAGCTCGTTGCAAAGTAGGCTGTAGATACACAGACCATTGGTGTTAAGATGAATGGAATAAACATAATTGGGTTCAATACCAATGGCAAACCAAACATCAATGGTTCATTAATGTTGAAAATACCAGGAGCTGCAGCCAAGTTGTTTACGACCATAAATGGTTTGTTTTTACGTCCTACTAAATAGATTGCGATAATCAGACCGATTGTTACCCCAGTACCACCCATGTTTACAAATGAATCGATGAATGGTTTGTTTACGATATAAGGAGCTGCTTTTCCAGCTGCAAGAGCAGCATTGTTTGCTTCAATAGCTGGTGCATTGATTGCTTGCATGAATGGGTCAATCATGTTGGCACCATGTAAACCAAAGAACCATAAGAATGGCGTAATGAAGGCAATCAATAATGCTGAACCGTAAGAATTGGCTAAGCCCATGAATGGTTCTTGAACAGCACCGTAAAAGGCAGCAAACATATCTTCAATACCAAATCCGGCAATAATCGCTGCAATCAAACCAAAGATTGAGATCGTGATCATTGCTGGGAATAAAGATGCAAATGAACGTGCAACTGCTGGCGGCACGCCGTCTGGCATTTTAACGACTAATTTTTCGTTACCAACTAAACGAGTGAATACTTCTGCTACGATAATCCCTACGATCAATGCTACGAACAAACCAGAAGAGTTCATACCTGTTGTAGCTGCACCTAAAGTGAAGAAAGAAGCTACAGATACAATCCCTGTACCTACTGGGTCTTTACCATAGTGATGAGCCAAATTGTAGGCTACTAAAAATGCGATCAAAACTGAAAGAACACCAAATGTTCCGTTCCAGACAGCTCCACCAAAGCCTTTCCAAGCTTCACCGCCGAAAATACCGTTCATAAAGTTTTGGAAGGCCGGAATTGGCAAGTTGTTCAACATTACCGCTAAAGCCCCTAAAATCATTAACGGCATCGTTACTGTAAATGCATCCCGAATCGCGATCAAATGACGTTGATTACCGATTTTTGACGCGTGCGGGATAAAGTGTTTCTCCATAAAATTAATAAATCCATCCATTGTGTATTCCCCCTATTTTAAAAATAATCATAGAAACTTTGTCGACCTTTTGGAAAAATTTCAGTTTCAAAATCTTTTGAAACAGTGACTTTACCCAGGAAAATTCCTTCGGCTAAAGTCAATTCCCCTAATAACAATTCGCTCCACCCATGAATCGAAGCTTTGATATCGCCTGCTTGCTGTACTTTTTGACAACTCCCCTGACTGACTAGCCAGCTACCAACATTCCAAGGACATTCCTTATCTTCAGTTACTTCTAATATAATTTCTTTCTGGTAAATCGGAATTTTCGGTAATAATTGCGTAATGTCAATAATTCGACTCATCATATAAGGTTCTATAGTAATCGTAAAGTACTCTTGCTCCCGGAAACATTTTTCAATGATCTCATGAACCGGTGCGTGATAAAGAAATTCTTCAAATGATGAGACATGGGACTTCAAGTACGTTAATAACTTTCGCAATGCGAGTTCGTTTTCATAAGCGAGTTCGTCTACTACTAGCGTGTTGCCTTGCATTCGATAAATGATGTATCCTTTCGCTTCACCAGTATCGTCAAAAGCTGCGGCATAAAAACGGTGCGGGTAGTACTCATTTAAACGTTCCCACCACCAGTCTTCACGAACGACTGTTCCAACTTGCTGCTGTTTTAATAAGCGCTGATAAATTGATTGGATCACCGGCTTCATCTGCTGCCAGGTTCCACGTTTGACATTCCCCCTTCGTTCACTTGGCAAATAATTAAAGGCTAGCGCTGGAATGCGATATGTTTTTCTGCGGCTTGTAGGTTCGTACCCAAATTGTCGATAAAAATCTTCGGAAAAAGGAGCCAACTGTGAAACCGCCACACCCTGTTGATAAAGATCTGACAAAAGGTCAGCCATAATACTGCTGATACCACCTTTGCCTCGATATTCTGGATAACTAGCTACATAACCAACACCAGCCATTTTTACCTTCTGTTGAAAAAGTTGAATCTCAAAATGATTCGCCATGACTAGATTAGTCAATTCCTCGTCTTGATAAACACCGTAAGCATCAGCATGTGCATAACGGGATAAAAAGAGCGGATCATTGATGATTGTTTGCTGCTTTCTAAAAGCGTATTCAATTAAACCTGTGATCGCTTTCAACGATTCTTGATCACGAGCTAATTTCACGGGATCACTTCCTATTCATTCCCTAAACGTTTGTAAAGATCTACTACTTCTTTAGCCATATCATTAAAAGTAATACCAGTCATCAGGTGGTCCTGGCTGTGAACAGCTAACAGTGTTACTGTCATTGGATTACCACTTGCTTCTTCTGTTAATAACCCTGTTTGAGAATGATGTGCTTCAACTAATGCTTGATCTGCTGCAGCAAGTTTCTCTTGCGCTAAGGCGAAATCACCATCTTTAGCTGCCTGAATCGCTTCCATTGCATCGCTTTTGGCATTGCCAGCGTTGATGATCAGCCCCATTACTGCTTCTAATTGTTCTTGACTCATTGTTTCGCTCATTTGCTTAGCTCCCCTTCTGCTTCCTATTTCATAAGATTAAGCGCAGTATTTAAAACAGCTTCACCGTTCATCATGCCATAATCTTTCATATCAATAACATCAACTGGAATTCCTTTATCAGCTAGTTTTGTTTCAAATTGACCCTTCATGAAACGAACTTGTGGTCCCAATAATAAAACATCAACTGGTTTGCTTGCATCTTCTAATTTTGAATCTGCCTCTGAAGCTGACACTGCGAAGATATCTGATTCTAATCCTGAAGCTTCTGCTGCTTTTTCCATTTTTGTTACTAATAAACTAGTACTCATTCCTGCTGCACAAACTAACATAATTCTTTTCATATCTAACACTCCTCGATTTTTTATTGTTCACTTTATATAAAGCAAATTGCGTGCCAACTTTCCCACCGCACAGAAGCCGTCGTGATAAGGTTTTCATCTTACACACAAAAAAACTAGGATTACACACTGTGCAATCCTAGTTCAATCCGGTTATCTTCAAGCGTTTTTACAATATAAGCAATGTCATCTTCAGTAAATCGAACCGCAAATTGTTTTTCGATCAGCGAAAGAGTTGCAGCTGTTTGATTAAATCGAACAAGATTCTGCTGATGGAAATATTTTACATTTTCAAATGTTGGGCGATCCTCACCTTTTTTGATTTTGTCGACCAAGAAAGCGATATGCACACTCAACGCTTGCATCGCCGTATTCTCAATGATCAGCTCTTGGTCTTTACGAATTAATTGCAGTACATCATCAATTAATAAGAATAGTGTTTTAACATCTAGCTCAGGTGAAAAGTTTTTTGTTAATGAATCGACCATCTCTGGGAGTGTGATCGTACTGCCTAATAAATCTTGAAATTCTAAGATCTTATCCCGCTTAAATAGATTCATTGCTGGAATGAACGGAATCTTTTGGTAATGAATTTCCATTGTTCCCACGATCGCTACGATATCCTTATGCGTGATCAGCTGATCGATCCGATGCTTGAAGCTTTCTCGTTCCAACGATTGCATTTGAATGACTTCGAATTCTTCCAAATTAACAATTTGGGAGACAACTTCATTCAATCGTTTAGAGACACCTTCTCCAGTAAAGCACGCCACGATGATCACTTTCTTTTCATCCTTTTGTGTCGGCTCTTCTAAACGGACCATTGTTTGAAACATTGAAATGACACTTGTATAGATTTCTTCTAATGAACGTCCCAGTGTAGCCAATCGGATACTTTCCAAAACCAGCATTGTACTAGCCATGGAGATTACCCTTGTACGGATGCCCATTTCATGGAAGATCAAATTACCGAAATTGTTCGGCGACCCCATATCCGTCAAAAGAATGATGCCTTCTGAGAATTCTTCTCTTTTTCCTTGGATGTAATTTTTGATCTGTCCATACATTTTTTCTGTGTTCAATGTTAAGGGCATATTAAAGGCAATGCCATGCGTGGTCCCTAAAAGATCTTGAACCGTTTCTAACATACTTGAAGCCGTCGACTTCCCATGCATGACGACAAGTACAGCTACCTGCTTTTCATCCACTTTTTGTTCTTCTTGATTATCCATCGTTAGAAACATCGTAATAAAACCGATCTCATCCAATGGGATCATAATCGTATAAGCTTCTTCTATACGATTGGATAACTCAATCGCTAATTGGAATTCTTTTGAGTAATTGCGGCGAATGTCATTTAAATTAGGGTGAGAGATGAACTGATTGCCGCGAATTCGTTCAATAGTTGAATTGATGTGCAGCGCAAATGCGAACCGAACCTTTTCATCATATTCCCGATTCATTTGAGCAGAGGCAAAGTCATACAGATCATTCACCAGCTTCCACAGATCATCTGAAATAATCTCTCGATAGGCGTTGCTGTGAGAAAGCTCTTCAACATATGTCTCAAAGTATTGATCTACATCATCAGAAATCAGTTCTTCTAAATCAATCTCTGATAAATTTTCACGACCTAGTTTCTCTAATTTGTAAGTAATAGAATGGTAAACTTCCATGTCCTTATTCGGGTCCTGCCCCCAAACCACTTCTTCCGTGCCTGGTTTCAAAGTCAAATAAAGATTTTTCTTATCCATAAAAGGAGTCAATTTATCTTGAACTTCATTCATTCGCAATAGACCCTTTTGAACTACTAACGGCAGGTCTTCTTCTACGATCATCAATTTTTCTGATTCACTGTTCGTTTGATGATGAAGAAAAGCTTTGGCACAAACTAATTTCAAATCCCGTTTTAACTGGCCGATATTTCCTTCTGCATTATATAGAAGAAACGCCAACAAACTCCGTTTATCAATCGCGATTTCCTGCATTAATCGATTAGCTTCTTGTTGAAGGAATTCTTTGATGATTGCCAAACGCTCATCCAACGAACGCTCTGCTAAAGATGGTAGTTCGATTTGCATAGGTATTCGACGATTGAAGGTCGATAGGAACATTGAACTAGTTTCTGTCGTAGCTCCGATAATCTGTACTGAAGCGTGTTTTTCCTGCCCATCGCCTAATGATCGGAAAGTCCCTTTATCAATAAACGTAAAGAGCATTTCTTGCCCTTCCGGCGGCAGTCGATGAATTTCATCCAAAAATAGAATTCCGCCGTCTGCCTGTTCCATCAAACCCACGCGTGTTTCTTCAGCACCAGTAAAAGCGCCTCGCTTTACTCCAAAAATATGTCCATAAAGAAGCTGGGGATTTTGCGCATAATCCGCACAGTTGAACGTGATGAATGGTGCCGTTTCATCCAAAACCTTGGCTGAGACAGCAAAACGATACATACATTCCGCGAACATCGTCTTCCCTGTCCCCGTTTCCCCAAAAATGATCGTATGTAATCCCCGAGGCGGGTATAAAATAGCCGCTTTTGATTTTTGGATCTGGCTCTTCAGAGAGTCTTCGCGACCAATCAAATTATCAAAGTTAATATGTCCATGTCCTTCATTGGACACTGTGGTGATTTGAAATTTCACTGGACGGCCATCGATTTTTTTGACTGTACCGTCTTTCGTTAATTCATTCAAGTAACGACTGACGTTGGTACGGTCAACCCCCATTTGATCCGCCAGCTCTTGTGCCGTCTGTTCGTTAGGATTTGCTTTCAATGCTTCTAAAACTTCATCTTTTCTTGATTTCAAAAAAATCCCTCCCGAAAGTGGTATAAACCATTTATATTGTAAACCTTTTCTTTTTGAATTTCTACTAAATATCCTTGAAAAATCAGAACCCTTTATCTAAATGAATAGGTAATTTTTTCCAATTCTTGAGAAACTTCTAGTTCTGAAACGTCATTCGTCAAATAATATTCCAGCAGTCCTACCAGTCCATGGGCAAAGAAAATACTTGTCAATAATGATTGATCTGTCATTTGCTCCATCAAATAATTAATTTGAAAGCGAGCAAAAAAACCTTGCCGATCAGCATTCAATAATCGTTTTAACTGATCACGATGAGCAGAAACATATTCAAAAGTCTTTTCTAGTTTTCGTTGATTACTCGTTCCTTCATTTTCCTCACAATAGATGACTAATTTCTGCATCTCATACTCAATACTTTTTTCAAGTAAATCATCTTTATCAATGAAATGAAGATAAAAAGTACCGCGATTGATATCCGCCACTTGACAGATTTGGCTAACAGATATTTCCTCATAGTTTTTCTTCTGTAATAGCTGATAAAAAATCGTGGTGATCAATCGTTGTGTTTTTCGTTTTCGTCGATCCATCAATAGACTCCAATCATTTTCTTATTTCTGTTCATTTATCAACAAAAGTTTTATTTTGTTGATTGATACAGTCTAAATTCTTTCTTATTATAATGGTCATGAGTTGATTAATCAACACCTGTTGATTTTATCTGAAAAATGACCTCTTTACAGAAGGAGCGGAAAAAATGAAACTATTGATTTACGGTGCTGGGATTCAAGGAAGTTTTTAACACATTCTCTCATGAAAGGAAACAACGATGTCACTCTTTTGGCACGTGGAAAGCGAAAAGAAGAACTGCTGACTCATGGCTTGGTACTGCATCATTCACTTCAGCGGAAACAATCAAGCGATACCGTCCGTGTAATTGAATCTCTTCATCCAGATGATTATTATGATGTGATTTTTGTTACTATGAAATACTGTGATTTTCCAACGGTTATTGAGCCACTAGCAAAAAATAGCAGTTCTAAAATTATTTTTATCGGCAATCAAATCGATGCTGCCTCTTTGGAGAGAGAACTTCAGAAAAAAAGTGTGCACCCAAAAAAGATTTACTTTGGCTTTCAAATGACTGGCGGAACCAACACGGACAAAGGAATCTCTGTTCTACGTTTTGGTAAAGGACAACTAAAACTAGGTTCCTTACACACTGATTTTGATATCACTACGTTATTAGATACTATCTTTGACGGAACCAATTATACGTGGGCTTTCGAACCTAATATTGATTCTTGGCTTAAAAGCCATGCAGTCTTGATCATGGTCCAAAATTCTTTTGAATATCTTTATAATTTTTCAGCAAGAGAGATTCGTAAGACAAGCGATTTATCACAGCCAGCGATCGCATTAAAAGAAGCTTTTGATCTTCTGGAAATAGCTGGAAATGACCTATTACCGAAGGGGCAAAAAACATTCTTCAGTCATCCGAGACTGTCGAAGCTTTTTTACACGATTTACTATCGCTTGCCTGTCAACGCTTTGGTTCAGGGCAGCTTTAAAGAGATTCATTCCTTGATCAATACTTTCCAACACTATCAAACGATTTCAAGTCCACAACTTGATTCCTTACTTCGGGCTGCTAAAGAAAAGTATGAAAAAAGCCAAGAACAGTTGTCCTCAGCCTCATGAATCGTCTTTGAATAAATGAAACCGCCAAAACGCTTTTGGTTCGGGCGGCTTCGTTCTAGTCTTTTTCTTCCATAGCTGCCTTTAGTGCAGCAGCCAACGGACTTTCTTGCGGTTCTTCTTGATCGTTGATTTTTTTCAATAAACGACGTTCTTCGTGCTTCGTCATTTTCTTCGAACGTTCTTTTTTATCTAGCATCTTTTCTGTCGTACCGTCATATTTACAACGGAAGTACGAACCGTTCTTTCCATCAATAATTTCCATCTTACGATGACATTGCGGACAACGATGATTCGAAACTTTAGGATCTTTACGACGACGATAATTACACTCTGGATTCGTACAAATATAAATTTTTCCATCGCGTGTATTTTTTTCCCGTAGTGGCGAACCGCACTCCGGACATTTTTTTGCCGTGATGGAAAAGTCTTGATATTTTTTATCACTATGCTTAACTTCACTGACTAATTTCTTCGTATCTGCTTCAATTTCTTGCAGGAATTGCTTGCTGCTGTATGTGCCGTTAGCGATTGCTTCTAGCTGTTTCTCCCATTTTTCTGTTAACTCTGGAGTCACTAAAGATGGATTAACAAGCTCTAGTAATTGCTTCCCTTTAGGTGAAACCAATAACCCCGTATTCGTTCGTTCCATCAATTCAGACTTGATCAGCTTTTCAATAATCTCCGCACGAGTCGCCGGAGTACCTAAACTGTGTTTCTCCATTTGTCCCAGCAACGTACCCTCATTCAAAGGATTTGGCGGAGTCGTCAAAGCTTTTTCGATCGTAAAGTTCGGTACGATCTTCATCCCATCTGACCACTGAATTGCTTTTTTAGCCTCTTCCGCGGGCTTCCAGCCAGCTGCCAACACTTTATTTTGGCGGAAAGTGAAGGTTTCTTTTTGAAAAGCCACTGTCACCTTTTGCTGACTTTCTTTATGAGCGTCCGCAAACAAACCTAAGAAACGAGTCACGATCATATTATAGATCCGCTGTTCGTCCGTTGATAATTTTTCGAAACGCGCGCGCTGTTCAGTTGGGATCAATGCGTGGTGGTCTGTCACTTTATTATCCTGAAAGACTCGTTTTTGTTTAACCTGAGCACCATTCTTGATATAGGTCTTCACTTCAGGTGCAAAATCACTAACAGCCTGTAAACGTTCCTTCATCGTCGCCTTCATATCATTTGTTAGATATTTACTATCTGTCCGTGGATAAGTGACAATCTTGTGTATTTCGTACAAACTTTGAACCAATGACAAAGTCTTTTTCGCAGAAAATTGATATCGAGCATTCGCTTCTCGTTGAATCTCCGTTAAGTCATAAGGCAGCGGCGCAGGTTCAATCTTTTCTTTTTCTGTGATCTCAGTTACAGTACCTTTTTGTTTAGATAATTCTTGAACTAATTTTTCTGCATCTTCACGCGCTGTGATTCCATAAGGATTTTTTTGATTTAATTTGGCCTTTTGACCGTTGACTTCTAAAGAAATCACGAAATAATTCTGTGGACGAAATTTCTCAATTTTCTTTTCTTGTTGGCGTACCATCGCAAGCGTTGGTGTTTGCACCCGACCTGCGGATAGGCTGTCTTCATATTTAACAGTCAACGCACGAGTGACATTCAATCCAACAAGCCAGTCAGCCTTTGCTCGTGCTAAAGCTGAGTAATATAAATTGTCGTACTCTTTCGCAGGCTTCAATTTTTTAAAGCCGTCTTTGATTGCCTTATTGGTTTGAGAGGAGATCCATAACCGTTTTACGGGCTTTTCAAATCTCACATATTCCAAAATCCAGCGTGCAACTAATTCCCCTTCTCGTCCAGCATCGGTAGCGATCACCGCTTCGGAAATATCTTTGCGCTTAGCAAGTTGTTGAATCGTTTTCAATTGCCCTCGTGTTTTCGGCAATGGTTTGATTCCGATATATTTAGGAATCATCGGCAATGTTTCCATTTTCCAGCTCTGCCATTCCTTATTCAGATCTTCTGGCATTTTTAGACCCAATAAATGACCAAGGGCCCAAGTCACAACAACATTGGGTCCTTCAAAATAATTTTTATTCTTTTGATTGGCGTTAAGCACCTTGCTCAAGTCTCTTGCAACGCTTGGCTTTTCCGCTATAAT
>Ga0153985_1000052_pt1 | contig 35955 bp, 35 predicted proteins | sample TSGA069MetaG_FD_104715 | JGI IMG/M metagenome (GOLD analysis project Ga0153985, IMG submission 104715) | Attine ant fungus gardens microbial communities from Georgia, USA - TSGA069 MetaG | ecosystem: Host-associated > Fungi > Mycelium > Unclassified | place: USA: Georgia, Alexander Wildlife...
AATAACTGTAGAAGACTGTCAAAAGACTATGAATTAAGCCTTTTTTCTGCCGAAAACTTCATACGACTTGCTTTTATATCGGTAATTATCAAGCGTTTTTAAATTCATGAAGACAGCTTCTGATACCCAATCCCGCTGCTCGCTCCTGTAATCAGTACAATTTTCTTTTCCATACTTTTCGTCTCCTATCTTTATTAGCTTTAGTCTAACTATAAAAAAATAGGACATTCAAAGGAATGACAGATTGTGACAGAAAAACAGCATAAGATGCCAACTTTTTATCGGACATTTCAATAAAAATTGTACTTTTTTGTAATTTTCACTTGTTTTCAACGCTTTTTGGCTTTATCATTTTTATAAGGAAATCGTTTTAAAAGCACACGAATCGTTACTTTAATTTTACTTTTCCAACACCTATGTCTGTTAACGTGGAATAAAAATTATTTATTTGTTAATTAAATTAGTAGACATTCCCATATACTAAACCGTTAGTGTCCGCCGAAGACTATTCTTTAAGGAGGAGTGGTTATGGATTTTCGCACAATTTTAGGAACGAGTAACAAACGTCGCTAATTGCTATTAGAGCTTTTGTATTATCGACGCGGAGGTTGGTCAAGTGATCAATTATTGAGCGAGCTGGATTGTTCTTTACCCATTCTATTGAATGATATCGATTTGATTAATTCCTTTAAGCCGAATCTGGAGATTATAAAAGTTAAAGGGCTTTATCGTATTGTCGTTGATAATTCATTGAGTTTAGGAAATTTGTATGCCGATTTTTTAAAGAGCTGTCCTGAATTTCAGATTATAGAAGAACTGTTGTATGAAGAATGCGAAAATATTACTGCCCTGTCAAAAAAATTGTATTTAAGCTCCTCCAATACTCAACGTTACTTAAAAAAGATCGAACAGACCATGTCATCTGCTGGAATAGAATTGTGCTACCGCCCTTTGCGTGTCGAAGGCAATGAAGGCGATATTCGAAATTTCTACTATCGTTTTTATAGCGAACGGCAAAGCGCCTTTGAGAGTACCCTTCCCAAATTACCATCTGCTCATTACCATATTCTTGAACGCTATGTCCAAGATTTTGTTGATGTAAACCGCATTCATCAAAAATACGTTTTTGAAAAACGGCTGCTGTATAACATGTACATTAGCTTTTGGCGCATCAAACATGACCATACCTTTCCAGAAGAACAGTTACGATCTGCCGAAAAAATCACGCTTCCTCAAGGACTTTCTTATAAATTATTGAAGCAAGCCGTCAGGGAGGGCGTCGAACTCGAATTAACACCCGAAATGCTCCGTGACACGTTGTGGCTGACTTATTCAGATTCAATTATCTTTAGTCTGTTACATCGCGAACTGGCGTTAACTGAAAATCCCAAGTATAAAAGACTCTTTATGCAGCACTTTGCCTTGGCTGAAGAGTTTAATGAAATGCTGGGGAATCGTTTAACAAATCTGAATTGCCTTGATTTGGCGACTGTATTGAATAATGATTTTTATCTATGCAATCCAAACGGAAAATATTTAGCCGTACTATGGCGCAATCGTTCCGTCTTCATCGAAGAAGTTTCGAAAGTCTATAAACGCGGCCTGCAAAAGGTAAGAGACTTGGTTGAACGCTTTGTGAGTAAGTATCATATGTATCAAGAAGCTGATTTTGTTCAAAACTATGTCTATTTGTTGATCACGACCGAAGTGTACAGTTTGGAATGGCTCGCCAGTCAGGAACCCTTAATAAAAATCTTATTATTGTCTGACTTAACACCGACAGAAGAAAGTTTCTTAGCAAAACAAATTTCCGAAAATATTTACGGCAACTTCGAGATCTTTCATTTTGAACAATTATCCGGCGGTACGCCAAATCTCTGGGATGAATTGAAAAGCTATGATTGCTTAGTTACAACGGGATCTTCTGAAGGCTTGCCAGACGACTATCCTGTCGTGGTCATCGATCCCTTCTTAACTAATCAAAGCGCAAAATGGATTCAAGATATGGTCAGCGGCCTTTCAGAGCAAAGAGAAGCATCCTTAGTAAAATAGGCTCTACAATACTTGGTGTTCTCACTCAGAAAGAGTAACAACACCAAATATTATAGACCCGTAAACTAAATCCCCAAGAGCAGCTGACTTTTTTAGCTGTTCTTTTTTTGCGCGCCTTAAAGAAGTATCCGATTATTTTTGTAAGTATATGTTTCGGACTTGTTTGACAAATACGTTACAATAGAAGCGATCCTATTTTGCAGATTATTTACTTTATATATTGGAGGAGCTTATATGTTTCAGCTTTTACGCTACGCCAAAGATTATCGAAAACAGATTATCCTTGGCCCATTTTTCAAATTTCTAGAAGCCGTCTTCGAACTGATTCTGCCGTTATTCATGGCGCGTTTAGTTGATGAAGGAATCGCTCGTCATGATCAAGGCAAAGTGATCGAGATGACTGTCGCCATGTTGGGATTATCCATCGTCGGCCTGCTTTGTGCTCTGATCTGTCAATATTATGCTTCGATCGCTTCGCAAGGTTTCGGAACCGTTTTGCGAAACCGCTTGATGGAAAAAATCAACAGCTTTTCTCATAACGAGTTGAATCGTTTCGGTACGGACACCTTAATCACTCGGATGACGAACGATATCAACCAGATGCAAGGAGCATTGGCGATGCTGATCCGCTTGGTCGTTCGTGCCCCCTTCTTGAGTATCGGATCGGTCATTATGGCTTTTTACATTGACTGGCAGATGGGACTTATTTTCTTGATCTTATTGCCGCTTTTCTGTTTGATCCTCTTTTTGATCATTCATTATTCTGTGCCGTTGTATAAAAATATCCAGCAAAAACTAGATCAATTGAATCAATTGGTAACTCAAAATTTGAGCGGTGTTCGTGTGATTCGAGCATTTGCTCGGACGAAAACGGAAACCAATCATTTCTATGAAGAAACCGAAGAAATTTCTCGGCTGAATCAAAAAGTCGCGAATATCTCAGCCCTGCTTTCACCTAGCACAACACTGATTATGAACGCCGTCGTTGTTGCGTTACTTTATTTTGGCGGATTCAAAGTCAACATCGGCCATTTAGAACAAGGTCAGGTATTGGCCTTAATCAATTACATGAACCAAATGCTTTTGGCTTTGATCGTCGTTTCAAACTTAGTCGTACTGTTCACTCGAGCGGCCGCTTCCGCTAATCGAATCAATGAAGTGTTTGCAACAGACACTACGTTGGCTGACGAAGGCAACGTACAGCAAGCGAATGAACACGCCCCTTTGATTGACTTTAACAAGGTAGATTTCCGTTATACGGAAAAATCTGGATTGGCGCTGCAGGATATTTCTTTTACTCTGAAGGAAAATAAGATTCTTGGTATTACTGGAGCTACGGGGAGCGGAAAATCCACACTGATCAGTTTGATTCCGCGTTTTTATGATGCCTCTAAAGGAAGTGTTAGCTTTGCCGGCAGTAATGTCAAAGATTGGTCATTAGAACGTTTGCGTTCTGAGATTGCGATCGTTCCGCAAACAGCCGTTTTATTCAGCGGAACGATTCGCGAAAATTTGCAATGGGGACTGCCGAATGCTTCAGATAAAGAATGCTGGGATGCTTTAGCCACGGCGCAGGCCAGTGAATTCGTTGAGACGTTGCCAAAAGGATTGGATACACCGATCTTGGAAAACGGGAAAAATTTCTCCGGTGGACAACGCCAACGTTTGACGATCGCCCGCGCACTGATCCGCAAACCAAAATTGCTGATTTTAGACGACTCATTGTCCGCGCTAGATTATCAAACAGACCTAGATTTACGCCAAGCATTGAAACGCGACCTCAATTGTGGGATCATCATTATTTCTCAACGATTGCGATCCATCCAAGATGCCGAAACGATTTTATTAATGGATAACGGGAAAATCGCAGCTCAAGGCAAACATGATTCACTGTTGCAGGAATCCGAGCTTTATCAAGAGCTGGTCAATTCTCAAGAGGAAGGCGGGACCGTCCAATGATCAAGAAAAAGAATTTCTTCCGTTCGTTAAGATTGTTCGTCCCTTACCTTGCTGCTTATCCAAAAGAGTTGATTGCCGCGATCATTCTAGGGATTGCAAGTGGGATCAATTCGGTCTTGATGACCTATTCTATCGGTGTAGCGGTCGATCAGATGGTCAATCAGGGAGCCGTCGATTTTGCTCGGCTATTCCAGATTCTTCAATTATTTATCGGCATCTTTTTAGTGACCGTCATTAGCCAATACTTCATTCAACGTTTGGGAAATACGGTTGCCTTTGATTCTGTCGCCAAATTGCGGGAAGAAACCTTTACTCATCTGAACAAATTACCGCTGAGTTATTACGATCAGAGTTCTAAGGGCGATATCGTCAGCCGCTTCACCAATGATATGGATAATATTTCTACCGCCGTATCCGCGGTTTTTAATCAAGTATTCTCTGGAATGACGGTTGTTTTAGTCGCTCTAGTGTTTATGTTGTATCTTAGCCCGATGCTGACTTTAGTCGTTTTGGTCTCCACACCGATCATCTTTTTACTTACGTATATCGTGGCTCGCACATCGCAACAATACTTTACTAGCCAGCAGCAATTAGTCGGTTCGATCTCAGGGTTCATTACTGAAATGGTCGGCAATCAAAAAATCGTCAAGGCATTCCAACGAGAAGATCAAAACCAAACGAACTTTGAAGCACTGAATCAAGAACTCTATGTCCGGGGACAAAAAGCACAGTTTGCGTCTTCCCTAACGAATCCTTCTTCACGTTTTGTTGATCACTTGGCTTACTTAATGGTAGGACTGGTGGGCGGACTATTAGCCTTGAAATCTGGTAGCGATATTACGATCGGGATTATTTCCAGCTTCACGATCTATTCTAGTCAATTTACAAAACCCTTCATCGAGCTTTCTGGGATCACGATCCAGATTCAAACAGCGATTGCAGGACTCGATCGTTCCTTTGAATTACTGAAAGAGCCCGTTGAACAAGCCGATGATCCAGATGCGATTACGTTGACTGCTGCTAAAGGAACCGTCGTTTTTGATCACGTGGACTTCGCTTATCAAAAAGATCAACGGTTGATCGAAGACTTTAACTTGATCGTCGAGCCTGGTGAAACAATCGCCATCGTCGGAAAAACCGGTGCCGGAAAATCAACACTCGTCAATCTCTTGATGCGCTTTTATGAAGTGGATCGAGGGACGATCACCATTGATGGCACGGACATCCGTCACTTTACTCGTGATAGTTTACGTCAGCAGTTCGGCATGGTATTGCAGGAAACTTGGCTGATGGACAGCAGCTTACGCGCGAATCTGCGCTATGGACGAAAATCAGCAACGGATGAAGAAATCTATTCTGCTTTAAAAGATGCCTATATGTATGATTTCGTGATGCGTTTGCCGGATAAACTAGATACGATTGTAGGAGAAGCCGGGATCAAACTTTCTGATGGGCAGCGGCAACTATTGACGATTGCTCGAACGATGATCAGCCAACCATCTATGTTGATTCTGGATGAAGCAACTAGCTCCGTTGATACCTTGACCGAGCAAAAAATCCAAAGCGCCTTTCTCGCGATGATGAAGGATCATACCAGTTTCGTGATCGCCCATCGTTTATCAACAATTCAAAATGCCGATCAGATCCTTGTCCTTGACCACGGACAAATCATCGAGATCGGTAATCATCGAGAATTGCTGCAAAAAGATGGTTTTTATAAGAAACTTTATGAAGCTCAGTTTTCGCAGAGTTAACGACAAATAAAAAGCGGTTCTTTTTCCAAAAACTGGAAGAAGAACCGCTTTTTATTATTATATAAACTGTCTAAAAATTATTATGAGATAAAAATTTTAACCCGCTTTTGCTTTTTCCTTTGCTCGACGATAAAACACTAAACACAATAGACTAAAGATCAATGTCAAAATACCTGAAATCAAAAACCATTTCGCGATTCCAAATTTTTCGGACAAAGGTCCCGCCAACAGTAAACCAATCGGCATCGCTCCTGACATCACACTGCCGAACAATGAAAAGACGCGACCCAATTTTTCTGGGGCAACGGTTTCTTGTAAGTAAGAGGTGAATGGAATATTGTATAAATTCCCAACCCCGCCCATCAAAATACAGAAAAAGACAAAAAGCCAATACCCTGTTAAATTCGCTGGCACTAACCCACTGCCGATAAACGTGATTGCCAAACCGACATTCGCTAACTGTGCGGCCAATAATTTTTCCCGCCACTCCTTCTTCATCCCAATCAAGAAGGCACTAATCATCATCCCGACAGCATAAGAAAATTCTACCACACTCGCAAACCATGCGGATAATTCAAAATGCACATTCGTCATCAATGGGAATAAAATCCCCAGAGGTAGATAAAAAATCATAATAAAGAAAGAAAAGACCATGACGATCAACATCGGAGGATCTTCCTTAAATACCTTAAACCCATCCTTCAACTCTTCCAAGTAATGCTGGTTAGTCGCTTCACTGCGGGGAATCTCCGGAACTTCAACAATCCATAGAGCCAAACAGGCCGCTAACGCACCGATCAAATCTGTCAAAAGGATCACCCATAACGGCATTGCCGCAAACATCACGGCACCCAACACCGGACCTAACATGAAAGCCCCAGATTGTAAAAATTGATTCCAGCTGTTCGCTTTGACCAATTCTTCCTCCGGTACCAGCAAGGGAACGATTGCTTGGATCGAAGGGGTATGAAACACATTTGCCAGCGACCGCAAAAACAAAGCCGCAATCACTACTAAGTAACCAGGATTTCCAAATAAAAACCAGATCGATAAGGCTAGTGCGACCAGCCCCATAAAAAGATCCGCAAAAATCACCACATATTTTCGGTTCAGCCGATCTAGCCAAACACCGACAAAAGGCCCTAAAAACAGTTGCGGTAAATAAGCGGATAATCCGGCTAAGGACAACATAATCGCTGATTTAGATTCATTGGTCAGCCACCAAATCAAAGCAAACTGAACAGCGGAACTCCCAATTAAAGAGACCGTCTGTCCAGATAAAATCGTTAAATATTTTTTTCTCCATTGTTGTTTTTCCATAATTGCTCCTTCGTTTGTCGTTCGAACAAACAAGAAGTTCGTCAAACGTTCATTATTTGGCGATTCGTTCAGTTCTCAAACGCATAGATGCGCACATAAAAATACCTCCCTTTACTTGATCAATCCCAATTCGACTTTCCATGTTAACAGTCGTTCAACGGATTGATCCAGTTGCTGTTCGCTGTACTCCCCTTTTTTAATGGCTTCCAATATAAATGGAATCTGAGTACTATAGCTTGAAGACAAAATCATATCATTCCCTGCTTGCAAGGACTGCAAACCCGCCTCTTCTTGAGAAATGAAATCGGCTAATCCTGCCATATCCATATCATCTGTCATAATCACGCCTGTAAATCCCAATTCACTGCGAATCACATCATGAACAGGCTTCGAGATTGATGCCGGTCGGTCGCCGTCAATCGCCTGAACAATATTGTGTGAAACCATAATGCTGTCAGCCCCAGCTTTTATTCCAGCTTCGAAAGGCAAGAAATCATTTTTCCGCAATTCCTCGATCGGTCGATTATCCGTCACAATCTCGACATGCGAATCTCGATTGTTTCCATAACCAGGAAAATGCTTTAGTGTGGAACCTAATTTTTGCTTTTTCATTTCTTCAACACTCAGTTTAACATAATGGCTCGTTCCAGCCGCATCCATTCCGATTGTCCGATCATAGATAAACGATTCTGGATCTGTCGAAACATCCGCATCTGGGGACATCCCTAATTGAATCCCCAGCTCACCAAAAACCTGCGCCTTGCGATCAATATCATTGGTGATCGCCTCCCAGCCGTTCTTTTGATATAAAGCTTGAGGACTCTCGAAAGTTGGTGAAACAATTTGATTTCTGCTTAAACGGCTGACGGTGCCGCCTTCTTCATCCGATCCAATGAACATTGGGATCTTACTGGCCTCTTGATAGCTTTCGATCGCCTGTTTAACCTCGGCTTGGCCTTTGCCATCCATGTCGCGGTCAAAAAGTAAATAACCGCCCAAATGGTAGTTTTGAATATCAGCCACTTGATTCTGCTCCGGCACACGCGCCATAAATAATTGACCAACTTTTTCTTCTATTGTCATTGATTGAATTGTTTGATCGACTTTTTCTTTCACAGTCATTTTCTCATTTTTCGATTCCGTCGTTTGTTCCGTTGCTTTTGTTGATTCACTTGATCGTACTGACTCACTCGTTGCAGAAGAGTCCTTGGTGGAATTCCCACAGGCCGCTAAAATAGAAACTGTGGAAAGCATGAACAAGCTCGTTAAAAAAAATTTTTTCACTTTATTGTACCCCTTATTTGAAATAATCGATTAATCTCTCGCCAAAAATATGATTTGGCTCAACTAGCGCCTCTCCTTGGGCTAAATTTTCCTCATAGTGAGCTTGCTTCATTTTAGCATAGCTTGCAAAAAGAACGCATCGTTTCGAATTTTCACAAAAAAAATTGAGAAAAGCGTAATAGCTTTTCTCAACATTAAACTTATCTATTTTGAACAGCAACATCTTTGCGAACACGATACCCTTTGCCCCAAATCGTTTGAATGATTTCTTGATCTACTTCAAGGATTTCCAGCTTCAGCTTGATGTTTTTAACTAATGAAGAAAGCTGAGCCAAACGCGATTGAGAAACATTGCCCCATAGCGTCATACATAATTCATCCCGGGAGATGATCTCACCTGGGCAACTTCGTAATTTTTCCAAAACCTGCAATTCAAGCGAAGATAAGTTGATCAATGTCATTGCTGAAAGACCAGAATCTTCTTCCACGGTAGGACATTCCTCTGCTGCAACCGGTTCAAATGATCGACCGTGATATTGTGTAGCCACTTCCGCCAACTGTTCTCGCAGTACTTCAACTGAATCACTATTTTGAACGGCACCGCTTAATCCAAGATCTTTTAAGAATACTCGCTCATCTTCACTAAGGTGATGATCGACTTCTCTTAAAATACTCTGACCACGACCCTTTAATTTCGGCAACATCAATTCCATTTCATAGCTTGAAACGGTTTCCCCAATGATGATGATTGGAAAATGATTGATTAAATCTGAAACATGCTCATTCATTTGAATATCATCTAGAATACTAGTAGAGCAAAAAACTTCATAATTTAAATGTTGTAATTTATTTGTTATAACTTCTTCCGCTAAAATATTTTTAGTTAAAACTAATACTCGAACCATTTACTCGCCCTCGATTTCTACTCTATAATCATTATGATTAGAATATAACTTAAATTTAAGCAAATAAAAGGTCTTTTTTTAGATGATACTAAATAAAATTATGAACATTCCTAATTTTTTTCGATTTTTTAGATTCTGAATAAAGAAAAACCGTGATTTATTATCACGGTTTAAGCTGTTACCTTATGCAATTCTTTTTCTTGTTTAATGGCTTTCTCAAAAATCGGCAGGTTGAATTGTTTGTACAACGCACCTGCGACGAAGTAAGCAATATTGAAATCGACTAAACTATGAATTAATCCGCCAACGCCCATTAAAATGAAGACTGTATATAGGTAGCCTTGTGAATAGAATGTATCTGGCATGTTCCCCATAAAGTAAAAGGCCGATACAACGATCATCTCAGCCGCAGCATGGATAATTCCAATGATTAAATTAAACACTTGGAAACGACCATTTGCCAAAGTGAATTTCCCATTTTTCAACACCAGCTCTGGATGCTTTTGTAAATAGCTGGCTCCAATCAATGCAAAAATCAGATGAGAAAAAGCTCGTAATGCAATAATCGGCGTTGTCGAAATGAAGAAGCCGAAGGTCGTTCCTAAAACTACCGCAAGAGCGACTACTGGTGAAAAGAACATCGCGATAAATACAGGAACATGACTTGCTAAAGTAAATGATGCTGGTCCAATCACGATTTTAGGCATCACCATTGGGATTAAAATTCCCAATCCGATCAATAATGCCGAGATTGTTAGGTTTCTAACAGAATGATTTTTCATTTTATCCTCCTTGATATGTCAAGACACTTAATTCATTGTTTAGTTTAGTTCAAAACTTCTTAGGTGTCAAGACAGTAAAGGTGGTAATTTTATGAAAAGTTTCGCTATTTTCCAATCAAAGCAACACGTTCATTCCATTCTTCTGTAGTCAACTGATGCTTTTTCACATAACGATTATTGCGATGCATAGCACAAGAAACAGAACAAGCACCTAAATATTTTTCTTCGTTTTCTTCAGAAACCAACATTTGACGATTACATTCCGGATTGCTGCAATTGATATAGCGCTCGCAAGGTGTTCCGTCGAACCACTCTTTACCGATAACCTCTTTGTCGATTTGATTGATTTCTACACTGATGCGTTCGTCAAAGACATACATTTTGCCGTCCCATAGTTCCCCGCGGGTCGTCTCGTCTTTACCATATGCTGCAATGCCGCCGTGTAGTTGAGCAACATCATCGAAGCCTTCACGCAATAGCCAGCCCGAAAATTTTTCACAACGTATTCCGCCGGTACAATAGGTCACGATTTTTTTATCCATGAATGCTTCCTTATTCTCACGAATCCAAGCGGGTAATTCCCGAAAGTTATGAATCTCTGGACGAATCGCTCCGCGAAAATGCCCAAGATCATATTCGTAATCGTTTCGAGCATCGATAACAACCGTATTTTCAGCTAATAGTGCTTCACGAAAGGCTTTTGGTTCTAAGTAGTTTCCTGTTAATTGTTTCGGATCAATGTCTTCTTCTAAGTTCAGCGCGACCAGCTCTGTGCGTGGACGGACAAATAATTTTTTGAAGGCATGGCCTTCACTTTCATCCAGCTTAAAATAAGTATCTTTAAAGCGTTCGTCCGCCAGCATGACTTCCATATAACGATCAGTGGCTTCCTTCGTTCCAGAAAGTGTTCCATTGATCCCCTCGGGCGCAACTAAAATGCGGCCCATGATGCCCAATTCACGACAAAAAGCTCGGTGTTCTTTGGCAAAGGCTTCTGGGTCCTCTATTTTTGTATAATTGTAGTAAAGTAATACGCGATAATCCATGATGATTCCTCCTGTTTCTTTATCCTTTACTACTATAGGAGATGGGAACCGTTTTTTCGAACTTGATGCTTGTGGAATGATTTACAAGAAAAAAATCACTGCATTTAAATAAAAGCAAAAAACAGTATCCGTATCCATCTCCCATATAAAACGGGAAATGACTACGGATACTGTTGTCTCAAGCATGGATCTTTTCTTCTATTTAATCAAACAATTTAAGGATTTGTTGTATTCGGAAACAACCGTTTGTGCAACTTCTTGGTTGATTTTTCCTTCTTTTTCCAACTCATTCATTAAAAGAACGATCGAATCGTTTTCTTTTCGTTCGCTGATCCGAACTTTTTGGATTAATTTATCAATTTTTTTCCGAATCGTTGGGTAGCTGATGGAATAGATATCAGCTAAATCCTTGATGGAACCTGAAGTAAGTATAAAATTTTTAACAAATTCCAACTCTTCTTCGTTAAAATCCGAAATCCATTGTGGGTTTTTTCCCATGAAAAACCCTCCCTTTATCTACTACTCGTTTTTTGTTTTTTAAACAAACCCTAACACTTTTCTTTTCCCTATACTTAATCAGCTTTGCGGACGTTATATCTTCTATACGCGATAAGCAGTACCACAAGTAACACAGCTATTCCAATATATAAGAAACTTGATCGAACCTCACTACCCGTACTCGGTAAAAGACCCGTTTTACTAGTATTTCCTGAACCATTAGAAGAACCATTAACGAACGAGTTATTTGAATGATTACCATTCGATGGTAATGGATCATTTTCTTTCACTAATTCAATCACTTTGGATTCTTTTTCAACAATTTCAAAGCTTACAGGTTTTTCATCAATTTTTTAGCCGTCTGGTGCTTTTGTTTCTATGAACTGATATTTTCCTGGTTCCAAATCATTCAAATAAACTAACCCATTTTCATCAGTAGTAAGCTTCTCATGAATAACTTTTCCTGAATCGGTTTGCAATTTGAATTCTGCTTTGGCTAACGCTTTTTTATTGCTGCTGTCGGCCTTTTTAAGGAAAACACCTTGTGTTTGTTTCTTGTTTTCTTTAACCAGCTCTTTTTTAGCAGTATCTTCTTTAGTGATGACAAATTTGATTGGTGTTTTATCAATCACATATCCAGTAGGAGCTTTGGTCTCAACAACTTGATAATTCCCAGCTTTCAAATATTGCCTGTCGCGTCATTGTTCTTCTCTTGCGAATTCACAAATAATTTATTGTCCAAACCATCAATAAAACTTCGAACTAAATATTCAAATTTGGGATTTATTTCTTGAAAGTATTTAAGCTGAATCTTTGAAATAAATGTTGTCTCTCTAAAATGATAGGTCAACCATTTTCGGTTAATCATGAGCAAACCATCAAAAATTGTCTGCGAATTCTCTAAGTCCAGATAATCAAAATTAAAATCACACAATAATTTCTGTAAGAAATTTTGTGTATTTCTTCTAGCAAATTGATCAACCTCTTCAAGTAAAAAATCATCCACGAATTGTTGGCTGATATCCTCCAAACTCAAAAATAAAAAGAAGTAAGAAACTTCTTTATCACAAATCTGCTTATCAAGCGAAAAATGTGTTTGGATCATTCTAACTAGATAATCCTTGAAGGAATCATTTTTGACCGATACATACTCATTGCTGATCATGTGTCCTTGAGTCAGTCTAGTTAACCAAATATTGATAAAAAAATTCAATTTGTGTTCCTTCGTTTTTGAAATCGAGATATTTTGATAACTCACTAAATAATGAATAATTTTTGAGGTGATTTCCTTACATTTCTCAGGAAACGGGTTGCTGATTCCATTGAAGACATCATAGTAAAAACCAAAAAGAAAACTTCTTAAAAGAAACTCTGAGCCGATAATCTGATTTTTAGATAACTTAAATCCTTCTTCTTTCAATAAGCTCTTAAGATATTTTTGATATTTATATGCCAACGAACGACTGATGTGCAGCTTCTCAAGCTGCGCCTCGACACCCACTTCTTGCGTAATGAAATTATGAAATATCAAATAGTAGGGACTTTTTTTTAGGAAGTGAAGCTGCATTTTCTTTAACACTAAATTGGTTACACCCTTTAGATTCACTTCTCCTGTCGGCTCTACTTCGATACAAGCATTCGGCTCTATCATCGTAATTTCGATCTGCAATGCTTGGATATGTTTTTCTACTTTATACTTTGAAATCTCTAACAAATCACACAGTTGATCAATTGAACAATATGTTGACTTTTTTATCTCAAGCATTTGTAAAATATAGAGCTGATATCGTTCTTCTTCCATGAGTAAATCGCTTGTTATCATGATTCTCCTTTCTTTTTTTGATGAACCAACTTTATATTTTTATTAACTTGATTATTAAAATTATCTCATTGCGTTCACCTAAAATGAATAAGACTCAGTCTCCATTTTTTCCGAATAATAAAAAAAATGAAGACAAAATTAATCATCCTCAATCCATTATATCAAAACAATAACGTTAATTTAATATTTTTATAAATATTTTTCTATATTTAGTTAATCTTATGATTGCACTTCGATATAATCAACTATACATATCACCGCTCGAATTATATATCTAACTACATTTGTCAGGCTATTACATATAACACAATATCCTGATCAGTTTTCAATATTTTTTAAATCAATAGTTATAATTATCCAAATAGTTGACTTCAGAGTATTGTCTATTTTCCGATCAAAAAAAGAAGGATTCAGAATCATAAAAAAATGATCCTGAATCCTTCTTTTTTATTACTCTCCCCAAACTTCCTTCGCTGTTTCAATAATCAATTTCAACTTCGCCCATTGATCTTCCTCAGTGACCTTGTTTCCTTCATGAGTGGAAGAAAAACCGCATTGTGGGCTTAAACAAAGCTGCTCTAGTGGAACAAATTGAGTGGCTTCTTTGATTCGTGCTTTTATTGTTTCTTTGTCTTCTAACTTGGGGATTTTAGTCGTAACCAAGCCTAAGACAATCCGTTGGTCCTGAATATTTTTCAATGGTTCAAAGCTTCCAGACCGCTCATCGTCAAATTCTAAGAAGAAGCCGTTGAATTGTGTGATGGCTAATAAGCGTTCCGCAATTTTGTCGTAAGAACCGTTGTATAACCAATGAGACTGGAAATTCCCTTTACAAAAGTGGAAGGTCACGGATAAGTCAGCCGGCTTATTCGCCAAAACGGCTTCAGTGATATCGCCGAATTCTTGAATCAATTCATCCGGATCGTACCCATGGTTGGCGATCAATCCGCGAAAGCGTTCATCGAATAACCCGCCCCAGCTCGTATCATCTAGCTGCAAATAGCGACAGCCTGCATCATAAAAAGCTTGTATCGCTGCTTGATAGGTCGTAATCAGATCCTGAACAAATTCTTTTTTGTCTGTATAAACAGGATTCTCATGGTATTGCTTGGATAGGATGAAAGAATCCAAATAGATCATATTCGGTCCTGGAATGGTTTGCTTCGCGACTGTCTCTCCCGCTTGTTCCTTCGTAAATTTGAAATGATCTAAAAATGGATGGGCAGGATCAAAGGAAAGCGGTCCGCTGACAAAAGTTCCTTGTGCTTCCGTCACGATCCCAAAGGCTGTCGTCTCAAAATCAAAAACAGTAATACCGTTTAGTCCGGCGATAAAGTCTAGGTGCCACCAGCGACGACGAAATTCACCATCGGTCACGGCATTCAAGCCAATTTCTTTTTGTTTTTGGATTACTTTGATGATTTCTTCATCTTCTACTTTGGTCAATGCTTCCTTAGTGAGTGCTCCTTGCTTGAACGCCTCACGCGCTTTTTTTAGCCTCTCGGGTCTTAACAAACTGCCGACTTGATCAAAACGAAATGGAATACTGCTCATAAAATCCTCTCCTTTTTCTTCTTAAAATAAAAATAGCCTTAGACAGCCAAATAACTGTCTAAGGGTATAATTGATATACGTTACCACCTTGGTATGCAGCGATCTCACGAACGACTGCCTCGATAAGTGCCCCAGTACTGGGAAACTTTTGTTGTTTAACGGAACATCCCGTACCTTCTTAACTAGTCAGAAGATCCACTCAAAAGCCATTTTCAAAACAACTGCTTTCCGTCTCTTTTCAGCTGCCGAGACTCTCTGGGGGAAATCATTATCTCTACTTTCTTTCTCATAGTGTTTTAATATGAATTTAAACTAAGGATAACGAGCAATCAGCTGTTTGTCAAACTTTTTTTATTTACTAATAAATTTTTAGAGTTAACGTTGAGCTTATAATTCCTCAGGTAACTATCACATAATACCAGCTAGAAGAATGTTCTCCACAATACCAGCATTTTATTGTTTATCCGACTTCTTATATATCTCAGATTACTCTTCAATATACTCTAATATATCTCCTGGCTGACATTCCAATACCTTGCAAATTTCATTTAATGTTGAAAACCGAACAGCCTTCGCTTTCCCAGTTTTTAAAACTGAAATATTCGCATTTGTCATTCCAACCTTTTTCGCCAACTCACCTGAAGGCATTTTGCGTTTAGCTAACATTACATCTAGATTTACTTGAATCATTTTAAATTCTCCTCTCTGCAAACTCATTAGATAGTCAATTCGTTTTCTTCTGCAATAATATTAGCTTTTTCTAGAATTTTAGCTAAAGCCCAGACGATAGCAGCACCAACAATGTAGGTCAAATCTAGAAAGGCGCTGTCTCCCATAACTACACCATTCATGTTTGCAAATAGCTCTGGCAAGCATGTAGAGACGGACAAAATCAATAAGATTAAAGCAATTTTCTTAGCGGTCACAACGTTTGTTTCAACAAAAATTTGATCTATTTCCAGGTTTTTAAAGAATTTTCTTCCTAAATAGAAAACTACACCGTATAAAACAAAATTAGCAATCATTGATAAGACAAACAGCGGTGATGACATTACTAATATTGAAGCCATATCCGCAGGCAAGCCATCAACAAGCGCCGCTAATTCCTGCGATACAGCTGGAAGATTCAGTATCGTAAACAACACTATAAAACCAACCGTAGCAACTCCCATAATCCCAACAAAAAAACTAAACAACCATTTCAACCCTTTGTATACTTTCTTTTCTGAATTCATCATTAACTCTCTCCTTTTTCTTTTCAATTACCTTGTGAGTTAACTATAAATCACTAAATATTTAATGTCAATAACTTTTTATCGAAAAACGATAAAAAGTTATTGATTAAGATTTATTTTTGATCGTTTTAAAATATTCCTTCTATATAAGGAAAAGAATTCTAGTAAAAAAATAATTTTACTACCATTAGAGCATCCCAATCGATTTATCCTAATTCTTCCGATTCCTCATCGTCATAATGTTTGATTCTGTCTAGGTCCCCTGTATCTTGAATAACTTTCCAATCACTCTTGCTTATCACAACGACACTTTTCTTTTCATCCTTCAAGCTGGAAATTTCAACAGACTGACTATCTACTACATGCTTAATAATTCCATAAAAATTCTTTCGTGCATTGGCTATAGATAAATATTTCCACTCAAAACACTAAAAAATCCGTCATTCAAATAGAATAACGGATTTTGTATTTAATTTTCTATCATTTCCCCATGTCTCACCTGGGTTTTCTCTAATGAATCAAAGCTTTCTCCGCCATTCGTAACCAGAGTCAAGACAACGTCAGCTTTTCCAGCAGCTCGAACCTTTGCGAAATCCGCTGTAACTAATAACGTTGTTTCATCAACCGCTTGTCCTTCTTCCACATGAACTTCAAAAGGTTCACCTGCCAATTCGACTGTATCTAATCCGATATGAATCAGCACTTCACAGCCGGATTTACTGGTCACTCCGATCGCGTGTTTTGTTTGAAAGATCGTTGTGATCGTTCCTTTGATGGGCGCGTATATTTCTGAGGAAGCCGGTTGAACACCAAAGCCCTCACCCATCATTTTTTGTGAGAATACAGGATCAGGAATATCCGTTAATGGGACGAACTTGCCATCAACTGGCGCGAAAAAGTGATCTGTTTTTTTCTTTTTGAATCGCTCGAACATTTCTTATCCTCCGTTTCCAAAATTAATCATCGCGTCCTAATAATTGATTAATCTCTTGGCTGTACAAATCAGCTTTCCCGCCAAAAACGGCTTGAATACCGCCTTGAACTTCAAAAACAGCCGTCGCCCCAAGACGCTTGAACACAGGTTTTTGAACCTGCTCCCCTTGCTTTACTGCAACCCGTAAACGAGTCGCACACGCTGTAACAGTTTCAATATTTTCGTCTCCGCCTAGTGCTTCAATGATTTGCCACGCTTCCTCTTGCAAGCTCTTTGAACCAGAATCATCCACGACTTCTAGTACCTCGTCATCATTTTCCATGCCAGGAATCGCTACACGGAATTTCTTGATAAAGAAGCTGAAGACGAAGAAGTAAATCACTGCCCATGCAATCCCGAATGGAATCACTTTTATCCAGTTGGTTTTATCATTTCCTTGGAGAACACCGAACAACAAGAAGTCGATCAAACCGCCAGAGAAGGAATTGCCGATTCGGATATTTAAAATATCAGCAAAATAGAAAGACAATCCATCTAGAAATGCATGAATCACATACAGCCAAGGAGCCACAAATAAGAACATGTACTCGATGGGTTCCGTAATTCCGGTTAGGAAAGAAGTCAACGCTCCGCTGAAATACAAGCCGCCGTTTTTCTTACGATTCTCTTTTGGAATCGCACGGTACATTGCGTAACACGCTGCCGGCAAACCAAACATCATTGTCGCGAAACGTCCTGCAAAGAAACGCGTTCCATAAGTAAACAATCCTGTATGACTAGAATCTGCTAACTGTGCGAAGAAAATATTTTGCGCGCCAGATATCGATTGTCCCGCTACTGTTTCTACCCCGCCTAAAGACGTGTACCAAAACATCGGATAAATCGTGTGATGCAATCCTACCGCTCCAGTTAAACGAAGCAGGAAACCATAAAAGAAGGAACCAATACTTCCCATTTGCGCCACCTGATGTCCAATACTAACCATCCCATTCTGAATCGGCGGCCAAATCAGATAGAAGACACAACCAATCGCGATCGCGCTGAAAGAAGAAACGATCGGAATAAAACGTGAACCGCCGAAGAATCCTAAAAATTGCGGCAGTTCGATTTTCCGATACCGATTGTGCAGAAACGCAACGGTTCCGCCGATAACGATCGAACCGACAACACCGGTATCAATGCTGGCATCTTTAGCTGAAAATAATTCCAATAATCCGCTGATCGTCGCCGTATAAACTAAAAATGCTACTCCGCCAGCTAACCCTGCCGTTCCCTTATCTCCTTTCGCTAAACCTACCGCGATTCCAATCGCAAAGATCAAAGCTAAATTGGCAAAAACCGCATTTCCGGCAAAACTCATGACACTCAGAATCGTTTGCAGCCACGGTTGATTTAAAAATGGATAAGCCGCTACCGCACTTTCATTGGTCAGTGCGCCTCCTAATCCCAACAACAATCCGGCCGCTGGTAAAATAGCGATCGGCAGCATAAATGCTCGCCCTAACTGTGAAAACTTTTTAAACATACTTCATTCTCCTCCTTGTATTCATCGGTTTGGTTCCTTGATGGATCTGCTAAAGCTTAAGTCTGTATCCTTTTATTTTGTTAACGCTTGGATAAATCGAGACGCAATCTCCTTCGGCCGTGTAATCGCGCCGCCGACTACCACACCTGCAGCTCCTAAATCCTGAATTTTTCTTGCTTCCTCTGGCGTATGGATCTGTCCTTCAGCAATGACAGACACCCCTTCATCAACGAATGCCTTCACTAATTCAATTGTTGATAATGTGTCTGCTTCCGTATAGCCTCTTAATGTCGTGCCAACAAAATCCATCCCTGCTTGCCACGCATTGATCCCTTCTTCATACGTCGCGATATCAGCCATCAATAATTGCTCTGGATATTTTTCCTTAATTTGCTTGATAAATTGATTGATCGGCTGATTATCCGGTCGTTGACGCAAGGTACAATCAAGGGCGATGACCTCGACTCCAGCAGCGACTAATGCATCGATCTCTTTCATCGTAGGCGTGATGAACACCTCCGTGCCGGGATAGGTCTGCTTAATAATTCCAATAATCGGTAGATCCACTTTTTCTTTTATTTGCAGAATATCTCTTACGGTATTCGCTCGAATTCCAACTGCACCCGCTTCTTTTGCCGCCAATGCCATGAAAGGCATGATCCCTCCTTCCACTGTGTATAATGGTTCTCCCGGCAATGCTTGACAAGAAACGATCAAGCCACCTTTGACAACATTCAAAAAGTCTTTTTTCTCCACGCTCCATTTTCGCTCCGTTTTTAATAAATTTTGGATTATTACTCCAAAAATATAGCATGCGCTTTCAAAAATGTAAATAGAAAATGAAAAAAAAACTGTTTTGACGTATAATTTAAATTGACGACGGAGATGTTAAAGGAGAACGAATGACCATTATGTATACGATTCAAGAAAATTACTCAACATTAACAAAATCAGAAAAAAAAATCGCTGACTATATTTTGTCCAGCGGTGAAAAAATCGTTCACAGTACCATGAGCGATATTCGAGAAGCAGCGAGTGTTGGTGATGGCACGATTATTCGTTTTTGCCAAAAAATAGGTTTTTCCGGCTTTTCTGATCTGAAAATCGCGATTGCGAAGGAAGATTTCAGCAAACAGCAGGAAAACTCGCAAGAATCCGATCTTTTCGATAAACGAATGAAAACAATCAACAATGCGTTAAAAACCACAAATCAACGATTGAATAGCGAGAAACTCAAAGAAGCTGTCCAATTAATCACCGCGGCGAATCAAATCTATATTTTTGGGGTGGGATCAAGCGGCAATACTGGAAATGATCTAGAAGCCATGCTGCTGCGCGTCGGTGTCCAATCTCGTTCGGTGATTGATCCGCATTTTCAATCACAGATCGCGTCATTGTTAACAGAAAAGGATCTAGTTATCGGATTTTCCTTATCTGGCAGAACCAAGGACACTCATGATTCATTGAATATCGCTAAGAAAAATCACGCGAAAATTATTGCGGTCACCAATTATCAACTATCCCCTATCGCGCAGCTGGCAGATGTTGTCCTGCAAACCGCGATCGAGGAATTTTTGGATGGCGCTTCATTGGCAGGGAAAATCTCCCAGCTGTATTTATGTGATTTGCTTGTTCAAGGTTATGAGATTGAGAATAACGTGAACTCCATTGAATTACGAGAAACAGTTTTACGTTCAATTTTGGATAAGAGTTTGGATTAAAAACAAAAAGGAACTGTGACAAAAGTCTTGTCACAGTTCCTTTTTCCGAACAAACGGTGTGTCAGAAGTAGCTTCTTCGGAAATAAGCCGAAATTTCACAAAAATTTAAGAAGCAATTTTCGGAAATCCCTTCTTATTTCTTGAAGCTGACCACTTCTGTCACAACCTCTTTTATTTACTTATGAACGTATTCAAGTTCGTTTGCCATAAAATATACTTCAATTTTATCGTTAAAATAAAAAAACTGCCTATCCTTTTTCGATAAGCAGTTTTTGAAAATTATTGTGCTGTTTGTTGATCTTGATCCGTTGTTGGTTGTGCCTCTTGATTAGCATCCGTTGTCTGTTGTGGATGGGTTGCGAAGTATTGCGCCTCCCGGTTTTCTGCATTTTGCTGCAGGTTATAGTAATAGAAACTGATGTCATTATTTAAATACGAACCGGCTGGATAAAGTTTTCGTGTGCTCTCCGGCATTTCATATTTAGCTTTATCAACGGTTGAAGACACCACTAGACCTCTTGTTCCATCAACAGTCGCGTCAGCAAGGTTCATGACTTTGGTGTAGTCGCCCTCGTCATTTCGGACATAAGAACCTAGGTTTTCTTCAGCAGTCGCTGGTGTACCATCTGTTTTCCAGTTGATCGGATTAATCGCTAGTGCGCCATCATCCCACGTTGGCAATTCACCAGTGAAATCTGGAGACACTGTATTGTAAGAAACAACAACACCGGTATCATCTGGACCAGTCGCGAATTTCACTTGCGGATTGTCGTTCATTTCTTGCTGCGTCACTGATTGGCCAAGGACATAGGCCGCGATCATGCGGTCGCTGACACCAGGATTATTCTTGAAATAATCATACATAATAGCCTTGATCATGCGGGCACCTTGAGAATGACCGACTAGAATAAATGGGCGATTGTTATTTTCATGCTTAATGTAGTAGTCAAAGGCAGCGTAAACATCGGCTTTTGGTACTCCATCAACGTATTCATTCTGCTCAGTTTTTGATTTTGTGTACAACCAATTTGCATCTAATTGACGATAATAGGGCGCGAAAATATTTCCGCTAGTATCAAAAGCAGAGCCTTGCGTCGCTAAAAACACTTGTGCACCAGCACGCATCGTAGCATTGTCAATTTTGGCTACAGGTGAAGAATTTTTATCCTTTTGTGCGTAAGCCGTCGGATAAAGCATGAAAACATCGGCTTGGCTCGTGAGCTCGGTAGGCTTTGCCAACCAGTTATTCGAATCGCTGTAGTCGCTGGCTTTGATTGTCTCCCCCGATTTTTCTGGGTCTTTCGCTTTTTTTATCGTTGTTTTTCGTGTTTCTTGTTTTGGTGTATCCTCTTTGCCGAAAAAGGTTGTATACGCATAATATCCGCCAGTACCTAATACAGCTACTATTACTAATCCAATTAGGAATTTTTTCATCATATCCTCCAAGTAAAAAAAATTATGTCCCTATCTATTATAGGGGAGTTCGGTTTTAATTGACAAATTTCGTTGGGATTTAATGAAAAAACAAAAAGAGCCGAGGCCCTTTTTATTTTTCTTTATTTGCTTCTAACGCATTAGACAATCGCGCAAATTCTTCCAATGACAAGGTTTCTCCCCGACGTTTTGGATCAATCTCCGCTTGATGCAAACTAGTTTCCAGCCAAGCTTTTTTAGCATCGTCTTTGCCATAGCTATTTAATAAATTGTTCCACAAGGTTTTACGTCTTAAAATGAAGGCCGATTTGGTCAATTTGAAAAATTCCTTCTCATTGGTCACTTCGACTGCCGGTGTTTCTCGACGAACGAGGCGTAGAATCGCAGAATCCACATTTGGTTGTGGAATAAAAACGGTCTTCGGTACGATAAACGCGGTCGTTGCTTCCATGTAATATTGAACAGCGATCGATAATGAACCGTATGCTTTTGTGCCTGGTTTCGCTGAAATCCGATCGGCTACTTCTCGTTGCATCATGACGACCATTTCATCGACAGCAAGATCTGACTCCAAGATATGCATCATGATCGGTGTTGTGATGTAATAGGGCAGATTCGCCACGACCTTGATTGGACCCTTTTGATCAAAATAGTCCGTTTCTTTTTTCAAATCGACCTTCAAAATGTCGTTATGAACGACTTTGATATTCTCATAAGGACTCAAGGTATCAGCCAAGACGGGAATCAAACGATCATCGATCTCAAAAGCCAAGACTTGGTGAGCAGCCCGTGCTAAATGTTCGGTCAGCGCGCCGATTCCCGGTCCAACTTCGATCACATTCGTGTGCTCGTTAATCTCGGCGGTAGCGACGATTTTTTGTAAAATATTTGGTTCAGTCAAAAAGTTCTGACCAAGACTCTTCTTGAAGGAGAATCCGTGTTTTTGCAGGATTTCTCGCGTTCGCGAAGGCGTTGCTATATCTTTGTTCACAAAGTTTCCTCTACTTTCCTCATTGCCTCGTGCAGTTGTGCTTCGGTGATTCGAAACATCAGTAAACGTTTCTCTAATTGTTTGGCGTTCGTATAGCCAATCTTCAGCTCATCACCCAGTCGTTCACGACGTTCACGGGCTTGAGCTCCCGCTATTAAACCATAATCCAACAGCGTTTGTCTAGCAATTTTTTGATCGTCGTTCTCCGCTGGGGTCACAACTTTACGCAATGCTTCTATGATCGCCTCGTCACTGGCATGCTCCACACCCAGACTTGCGCCGCGTTTTTGCGGGGCCGCCATTCTTCTAGACAAAAAAGCGTGCTGCGCATCAGGGATTGCTTCCATAATCGTCTTGCGAATCTTCTCACCAGAAAAATCAGGATCAGTAAAAACAATCACTCCGCGTGTTTCTTGCGCATGCTCGATTTGTTCTAGGATCGTTTCATTGATCGCTGAACCACGCGTCTCGATCGTATCAACATCAAAAACTTCCTTCAAACGTTTCGTATCATCCTTACCTTCAACGACGATGATCTCTTCGATTTTTTCTTTATTCTGCTTAGTCATTGGCATTGATCCTAAATAACCGATGCGCATTTTCTGTCGTTTGATACGCAACCTCTTCCATCGGCAAATTGCGCAACTCAGCGATTTTTTCAACAACATAGCGGGTATAACCTGGTTCGTTGCGTTTTCCGCGATATGGCATTGGTGCTAAATAAGGCGCGTCTGTCTCGACTAATAATTTATCCATTGGTACGATCGTCGTTGCTTCTTGTACATCCAATGCTTTCTTAAACGTCACGACACCAGAAAAAGAAACATGCATTCCTAAGTCTAAGAAACGTTTCGCCCATTCACCGCTGCCACTGAAGCTGTGCATACTCCCACCGATATCACGGATATCTTCTTCCTTCAAAATCTTATAGGTATCTTCCATTGCATCCCGTGTATGGATACTTATCGGTAAGTTCATTTCTTTCGCAATCGCGATTTGACGACGGAAAACTTTTGCTTGAACTTCCTTGGGATCTTCCATCCAATAATAATCCATTCCGATCTCGCCTAGTGCCACCACCTTAGGTAATGTCAATTTCTTGATCAAGTCTTCTTCGATCGCTTTCGAGTAGCTGCCCGCTTCTGTCGGGTGCCAGCCGATAATGGAATAAATCCCATCGTATTGCTGATTCAGCTCCAAGCTTTTTTCAATCGTTGGTGTATCAAACCCGACCACAGCCATTTCCGTCACACCAAGTTCACGTGCACGTTCAACCGTTTCTGGAATTTCTGCTTCAAATTGTTCCGCATTCAAATGTGTATGAGAATCAAAAATCATTTGTAGGCCTCCTACTATTTACATTCCGAATTCATTTAGAATCAACTCATTTTAACATAATGTTCTTAAACAAACGAAAATCTAATTTACCAAAAGATCCCAAAATAAAAACAGTCAGATAATTATTATCACCTGACTGTTTTAAATTATTCTTCATAATAGCAGCTCAATCATTCTGATCGCTGCGCTGTAGGAAAGTTACCATATCCATTTTCCTCTGTCGCCTTAATCCGTGGAAAATCTAATACAACAAACAGAATGCTAAATATTAAAGTTAAGTAGCAATACCAGACCCATGGCATAACCTCTACCGGAGATACCTTTGCCATACCGCCTGCTACCAATAATTGCCCTGCATAAGGGATAACCCCTTGGATATGCGTCCCAAACATTGAAAGGATTGTAGCGACACGTGCACGTGCTAAATTGAATCGTTCACCGATCTCAGTAGCAAGCGGACCAACAGTAATAATAGCAATCGTATTATTCGTTGTTGCCACACAAAGAAGGGTCACTAATAAGCCAATTGATAGTTCTGCGCCTTTTTTAGATTTCGTTCTTTTGCCCAATGTATCCATTAACCACTGAATACCGCCAAGATATTTCATTACCTCAACTAATCCTCCGACAAATACCGCAATAATGGCCATATCTTCCATTCCAGCCATTCCTTTTTGAACAAATTCCATCGAACCAATCAAACTAAAATCGCCAGAAATCACACCAATAACAATACCGGAACATACACCTACAAGCATTACTGGCATTACATTCATTCCAGCAAGTGACAACGCAATAACTAGAACATATGGAATTATCTCTACCAAATTATAATTATAGGACGAATTGATCGCAATATCTTTGATTGGGTATAGTGCTAATAGAATAATGTTTATGACGATTGCCGGAAGATATGTGATAATGTTTAATTTAAATTTTTCTCTTTGAGTAACATTTTGCGTTTGAGCAGAAGCAATTGCTGTTGCGGAAATAAATGATAAGTTGTCTCCAAACATCGCACCACCAACAACGATACCTGCCATTAAAGCTGGATTAACACCAGTCTTAACAGCAACATTTACTGCCACAGGCATCAAAGCAATGATCGTTCCCATCGAAGTCCCCATTGCAAAACTTAAGATACAACCGATGACAAAGATTCCAGGTAAGATCATCTTTCCTGGTAAAATACTCAAACCTAGGTTTGTAACAGAAGATACAGCCCCCATCTCAGAAGCAACACCCTGAAAGGCTCCGGCAAGGATAAAGATGACGACCATCATGATTAATGTAGGTTCCCCACCGCCTTTACAAAAAGTGATGACCTTCTGATCAAAGGATAACTTCTTAGTTCCCTCTGGAGGAGAAAAAACAAATGAGACGATCGTGGCAATGATAATTCCGACTAACAACGGCATGCTGTCAAATTTACCTGACACAACACCCGTTAAAACATAGAGAATTAAAAATATAATCAGTGGCATGAGTCCTTTAAAACTTCCCTTTTTAGCGCTTGACATAAAATACCTCCTAGTATTTTTTATGTTGAGACATCAAAACTTCAGATGCCTTGCATAAATTGTTTTTCGCATTTCGGTTTATTAAAATGCTTCAACGTTGATTCATAACCATCCGCATTGAAAACGCATACATTAAATTTAATACTCCTAGCCTAGCTTTAAGATTAAAAATCTAGCAATGTGTTTTTAGGAAAGAAAGCTGTCTATAGATGAAAACGTTGAAGATAGACAGCTCTTCTCAAGGATTTAGTAAAAATTATTTTCTAGATTCTCATTAAAATAGCTTCTAAGATCGTATGGTGAATAAAAACCACGGTCCGTTACCACTGCGCCGATAAATTCAGGCGGAGTAATATCGAATGATGGATAGATCGCTTGAACACCATTCAACGTATGCTTAATTCCGTTCAGCTCCATCACTTGTTCTGGATCGCGCATTTCGATTTTGATACTGCTTTTATCTTGTTTGTCTGCATCAGGAATTCCTGTAACAAAATAAGGAACGCCAAAGCATTTGGCTAGCAGAGCAATCTGATAGGTTCCTACTTTATTAGCAATATGCCCATCTTGTGAAATACTGTCTGCGGCTGATGTAAATAAATCGATTTTTTGCGAGCTCATTAAGTAAGCAACCATATTATCGGAGATCACTGTTGTTTCAAAGCCCATTTCCGCACAACAGCTGGCGGTTAAGCGAGCTCCTTGCAGATAGGGGCGTGTCTCTGCACAAAAGAACTTAAGGTCTTTCTTCTGTTCGATGGCTTCTCGTAAAAGCATTCCAATAATGGTTTCACCATAACACTGAGTTAACACTGCTCCATCATTTGGAATTTTTTCGATTAAGAACTTAGCGACTTTATTCATCGTAAAGTAACGACGATTTAAAGAATCAATCGTATTTTGCTTGATCGCTTCTGTTGGTAATGTGCCATTGGCTAAAGCATCCTTTGCTACATCCAGACATTTTTCAGTAATCAAACGCATGCGATTGGCGGTGGTCGGTCTCGCTGTCGCAATCGTTTCACTTGCTTCTGTTAAATAAGCTATTTGATCTTCAACAGATAAATCAACACTTTGATAGCTTGCTAAAGCCATGCCCATTCCTGCTGCTGTGTATGGGCCGGCACTTTGTGTGACCATATCCGTGATGGCCTGCGCAACCTCTTGATAGGTGCGACAATCGACAAATTTAATTTCTCTGGGGTAAATCCGCCGATCAAGAATGCGCACTTTCCCATTTTCATACCAAGCAACATTCTCATATTGTAAAAGCGTTGGCATCATATAGTCTTGACGTTCCATCTAAATTCCTTTTTTACATTGGTTAAAAATATCTACCAGTTCTTTTCCAGTAGTAATATTTCCCCGATTTTTTATGAGATATATTCCATACTTGACTAACGATCTCTCAGCCTGTATTTTCTGATCTTTAGCGATTAATGAGAGTTCTTTGACTTTCGAATCCCCGACAACTCGACGAATGATTTCTGTCCCAGTGTATCCTAAGGTATCAGCCATAATAGCTTTCAAATAGCTTTGTTTAAATTGTTCATTTCGATAAAGCTTAAAATGGACATTCGTTTCATAAAATTCATTGAATTTAGCCCAAACCTTGTCATAAATTTCTTCAATACTTGTCAAAAGCCAAGTTTGAAAATCGTCATTAGAAACTTCCCTTGTTTGGTCCAAGACTAGCGGGAAAAACAAGTGTGCCAGCACATTGCCAATGTCATAGCCCATTGGCCCGTAGAAAGCAAATTCCGGATCGATCACTTTCAAGCCTGCTTGATTAATAAAAATTGACCCAGTATGCAAGTCCCCATGAACTAATGCCTGCGTATTATTCATAAAATTATTTCTTAACCAAGCCACTTCCGCATGCAGTTCTTCATCTTCATACAAATGTTTTTCAATGAATTCTTCGTTTCCGGGAGTAATGATATTTTGTTTTTTATAATCATCATAAGGTTCGGTCAAAACCAAATCTTCGCTAATATCGCACATGTCAATATTGGTAAAGGATTTCACTCGGTTTTTCTTTTCTCCGCGATCCAAAACCAGATCAGTCGTAGGGATCAGCACCTTGGTTAGAAATTCAGAGATGTCTTCACTGAAATCTGAAAAAATCTGCTGATCAATTAGTTCATAACGCATATTTTTGTATCCAGAGATATTTTCCATTGTCAGGGCAGCCAGCTTTTCATTATAATCGTAAACTTCTGGGATGTACTCCGGTGCCAGCTCATTTTGAATGTGCAGTATTTCGGATTCAATTCGATTACGAGACAGATCCAAAAGTCTGCCAGAAGAGCGCAAATATTTGTCTGCTTGTTTTACCACCACTGTCTTATCAGTCGAATGATCTGTAACTTGGTACACATAGTTGATATTTCCGTCGCCAATTTCAGACACCTCTAAGCGGTCTGCTTCTTGGAACAAATTCAACTGATCAACCACGAATTTTTTTATGTCCTCAGCTTTCATTAAAAAATGCTCGTCATACACCACATCATTATTCATCTTCTTTACCCCAATCAGCTTTTTACAAAGCTAGTTTTAAAATCTCCACAATGTCTTGTTGATTTAGCGGTTTTAAATGTCCGACTGTCTGAGAATCATCTTTTGTCGCTCTCTTAGCCATCGCTTCAAAATGGTCATCCTTGATCTCCATCTCAGTTAAGGTCGTTCTCATTCCCAGTTTAATAAAGAATGCTTTGGTCTTCTCGATAGCCAAATCGATGATTTCTTTTTCCGAATAGATGATAGGATCAATATTGAAAATCCGAATCCCGTATTTTACCAATTGTTCAGGATAAAAAGTACTGATATATTTCATCCAGGCTAAAGTGACTACGACCATTCCTTCGCCATGGACGATTCCATATTGTCCGCTCAATTCATGTTCGATCCTGTGAGAGCCCCAATCTAGTTCGCGCCCTAGCTCCAAGCTGTTATTGTGAGCGATGATCGCTGTTAAAGACATTTCCCCTCGCAAATCATAATTTTCTAAATCATCGATCAACTTAACCCCGTTGATCAACGTTGATTTAATGGCCCCTTCTAATAAGAAATCGGTGATATCCGTGTGTTCGACTTTACTGAAATAGCGTTCTAGCAAGTGAGATAAAATATCTGCCGTTCCAACGCCTGTATTATATTTAGGAAGCTTCACGGTAAATTCCGGATTGATAATTGAGAATTTAGGAATAATAATTTCACTCTCGACACCTAATTTGTATTCTTTGTTAGATACGATCGTCGCCGGTGACATCTCAGAACCAGAGGAAGCTACAGTAGAAATCGCGCCGATTGGTAAAGCTTCCGTAACTTCTTTCTCTCCCGTAAAATAGTCCCATGTATCGCCATCATATAGACTGCCTAAAGCCGTTGCCTTAGCCGTATCGATCACACTTCCTCCACCTACAGCTAAAACGAAATCGATATTTTGTTGTTTTACGAACGCACTTAGTTCATTGATCAAAGAGAGTTCTGGATTTGGGACAACATGTCCATTTTCAAAATATTGAATATCAAATTTATCTAGTTCCTGTCTAATCGTGCCCGCAATTCCTAATTTTTCGTAGTAGTCGCCGCTAAAGAGAACTAAAACTTTTTTGGTCTTGCTCCATTTGTTGATCAATTCGCCAACACGCTGCTCTTCGCCTTTGCCAAAATAGATGTTCGCGGGATTATAATAATTGAAATTTAACATGCCTTGCCTCCTGAAAATTAAGATAGAATATGAGTCTTACTGTTGGCCATAAGTGCCAAATTTTTCAACAACCACTTCCATTTGTTCGGCATTTAATAAAGCTGGCTTGCCGATCGCTTCTGCTCTGATTTTTAACTTGGCTAGGAATTCGATATCCTTTGCCACAGAAAAGGCTTCTTCACAAGTTGGGCCAATAGCTAATGCACCATGATTACCAAGTAAAATCCCATTATTATCTCCCATCACTTGGTACGCTTCATCCGCCAGTTCCTGCGTGCCAAACGTTTTATAGTCACAGCAGCGAACACGATCACCAACGGAACCAATGATATAGTGCAGCGGTTCAATATCTTGTAATAAACAAGCAACTGCCGTCGCGTAATCTGAATGAGTGTGTACGACCGAATTAATGTGCTCGGTTTTTTGATAAAAAATGCAGTGCATATGATATTCACTTGAAGGTTTTCTCGTTCCTTCCACGACATTCCCTTCCAAATCTAAAACCACGATATCTTCTACTTTTGTTTCATTATATGGAATACCGCTGGGACTGATTAGCATCACATTGTCTTCGCGAATGAAAATTGAGATATTCCCGCCGGTTCCTGTTGTTAATTTCTCAGTGATCAATTTTTTTCCAAAATCTACGATCTGTTGTCTTTGCGCCATATACTTCATCTTTAAAATGCTCCAATCTCTTTTTTACTATTAATTTTTTCACGATACATCAGCCATATTTCTAATTGTTCACGTAAATAATTCTCGTTGCTTGGTTCATATTCCTTGATTACTGGAATAATTTCTAACGTTGATTCTCCAGAAAAACAAACTCTGGCAGCACCGATGATCGATGCTTCATCATAATTCTCTTTCAAAACAAGTTTTTTATTGGTCAGATCGGCGATCATTTGACATAAACTGGTCATCCGCAATCCTCCGCCTGAACCAACAATAAAAGGTGAATCTGTTTGGCTTAACACTTCATTTTGCCGAATCTTGAATGCGATCGAAAACGCGATATCGGCGATAACACCATGAACGAGATCTTCCTTCTTTAATTCTTGATGCAAAGGTACGTTCATTAAAAATCCGCCATTAGGAAAAGCGATATTTTTATAAGGTGACTGGGTAGTGAAGCTGCCCAAACACTTTAAGTGTTTATAGTGCTCCATTACGTAGTCATCGATTGCTTCATAAGAAGTATCCGGTAATAATTTATCCTTGATTAATTGAAAATTTAGCCCCGTAACACCAGGATTCGTTTCAACTTGATAGCCATCATCGGCTAAATTGCAGCTGCACCAAAAATTGAACTCTCTATTTTTTTCATAGTTAGGGATCTCATTTTTGTATTTCACTACCGGAGAGGAAGTACCTGAGATCAAACCAATATCTTCTGATCCTAAGTCCATTCCTAAAGCAGCTAATTGCGTATCTGCTCCGCCTACGACATACAAACACTCCGTATCCAGTTGAAATTCAGAAAGCCTATCTGCTTGAATGTCATGCTTTGTTCCAGCTTTGACTACCTGAGGTAAAATCGACGGCTCCACATCGAAGGCCTTACAAATTATTGGGTCCCACTCTTTTGAATAAATATTATAGAGCTGCGTCTCACAGGCATGGGAAAATTCCATTGCTATTTCCCCGGTAAAAAGATATCCAATCCAATCACTTAAACTGATGACCTTAGAAATTTTCTGAAAGAGTTCCTCTCTTTTTTGCTTCAAACCATAAAATTTCATAGCGCCAAAATCTTCTGTCACAGGCCTCCCGGTATATTGCTCAATGTATTCACGATTTAAAATATCTGATAACCATTTTTTGCCGCGATTATCGATGTTGGGCAAACCGTAAAAATCATTGCCAGTTTCATCTAATAAAACAAATGATTCTCTTGCAGCTGAAGAGCTCAGATACTTGATTCTAAATCCCTCTAGATTTTCCAAAACTTCTTTTATCAATGAAGATATTGTTTCTTTCAATTCGCTAGGTAAAAAATATTTCGCATCATCATAGGCTTCGTCAAGATAATAAGTATTCTTGCTTCCTTTTATCCTGACTAGCTCTCCCTCACAAGAGACTACAGCGACTCGAGTGCTTCCTGTTCCAATATCAATAATCAAAGCAGCATCTTTTGTCATCAGCGATCACCTACTAATTGACTTGTAAGCTCGTTCTTCTCCAGATACTCGATAATGCTTCTAGTGATAATCTCTGATTGATGATCTACGACTTGATGCGAGGCACCGTAGATATGTGGGGTCAACAAGATATTTGGTATATCTGCAACTCGTGCATCCTTGGTTGTTGGAGGTTCCGTATCTAACACATCCAAGATCGCTCCACGAATTTTTTTGAATGACACTAATTCGTATAATGCATCGTTATCAACCACCGCACTTCGTGAGGAATTAATAAAGACACTGTTGGATTTCATAAGCGACAATAGATGTTCATCAACCATTCCTTTGGTATTTATATTTACTGGTAAATGAACAGTAACATAATCCGAATTCGAGAAAATTTCTTCCAAATCAACCTTTTGACACTTCTCAACGTCCTTCACAAAGGGGTCATAATAAGCGATCTCTACATCAAATCCTTGAAGTATCTGCGCAATATTCCGCGCCACTGCTCCGAATCCTACAAACCCGATTTTTTTCTTATAGATTTCATTTCCCATCCATAAATAGTATGGGGTAGTCCCCTCCTCCCATTTTTTTTCCTTTACCCAGTTCACCGAATCCACTAGATTTCTTTCAAAGGCGATCAAACTCCCCAACCACATTTCAGCGACTGCATTGGCATTTCGGGCGGGTGTGCACAAAACTGGAATATTATATTTTTTACAAGCCTCCACATCGATATTTTCAGGAGAGGCTCTGCAATCCCCAATAAACTTCAAATCGGAATATTCCTTTAATACATTTTCATTTATGATGTCTAATTCAGTAATCAATGCGTCAGGTTTTTCTCGCAAAAGACAATTGATCATTTCCTGCTCATAATATCTTTCGCCAGAATCGGTCCAAGGCGCATAGACGACCTCGTCAAAAAGATCATTTAATTTTGCTCGGTTTTCTTCATTGATTGGCGCTCGCACTAATAGTTTCTTCATCATGCATCCCCCAGTTTTTGATTTTATATCTTAGTTAATCCATTGAATCCATTTCTGAAATTTGCTCGGTCTTTGTTCCTGAGAAATTAGAACCTTTTACATCAAGAATATCCTTTACCCTTGGAACCTGTAGAATGATTGATAAGCTTCCTGCAACAATCATCAACATCGAGTACCAGTTATATGGCATAATACTAACCGGTGATACACCGGCCAAACCGCCTACCACTAATAGTTGTCCAGCATATGGAAGCAAACCATTGAAAGCTGAGGCGAATAAATCCAAAATACTTGCCGTACGAGAACGAGAAATATCGAAACGATCTGCAATATCCTTAGCTAACGGGCCTGCTGCAATAATCGAGATTGTATTGTTGGTTGTTGCAATATCGATCAAACTTACCAAAGCAGCGATAGAAAACTCCGCGCCACGTCGTGTTTTGACCCCTTTAGTTAAGTTGTATAACAGCCAATCAACACCACCAAGATGCTTCATAAGAGCAACTAAGCCACCAACTAATACCGCAATGAGCGCCATATCCTGCATACTCATCATGCCTTCATGAACTGTTCTCATGAATCCTGTTAGACCAAAATCACCATGAAATAACCCGATCACAAGCCCCGATAGAACCCCTAATGTCATTACATTAATTACATTCATCCCTACTAATGAAAGAACAATTACTAAAATATAGGGTAAGATATTTACCAGATCATATTGATACGTTCCTTCTGTGATTGCACTCGTATCTATCTTTTGCATCGAAAGCAAGATTATATTAACCAATACTGCAGGAAGGACAATCAAAATATTCGCTTTAAATTTGGATTTCATTGAAACTTCTTGTGTTCTTGTCGCAGCAATTGTAGTGTCAGAAATGAAGGAAAGATTATCGCCAAACATCGCGCCTCCAACAACAATGCCACAGAGAAGAGCAACATTTGAATTCGTCTTTTCGGCAATATCAATCGCTATTGGGGCAAGAGCAGCAACTGTTCCCATTGAGGTTCCCATCGCAAAACTTAGTAAACAAGCGATTAGAAAAATTCCGGGTAATATCATATTCGACGGCAAAATACTTAATCCAAGATTTGAAACAGAATCAACTGCATGCATCACATTAGCTACCCCGTAGAAGGCTCCTGCCAACAAGAAAATAATTACCATTAAAATTAAAGTAGAGTCACCGGCCCCCTTACAAAAAATAGCAACCTTTTCATCAAAACTTATTTTTTCATCCTTTTTATTCATAATAAGAGCAATTGCACAAGCAATAGTAATTCCGATCATTAACGGCATGTTCTCGAAACTTCCAGTTGATAAGCCCGTAAACATATATAGAGCTAGAAAAATTAGCAGCGGCAGCATCCCCATAAAATTGCCTTTTTTCATTTTTTATCCCGCCTTTTTTGGTTTATTTTTTGTTTAAGCGTTTTCTTTGACTACGATATACAAATATTCCCAAAAAAAGTCAACCTATTTTTAATTAAATAACGATAAAAAACGAAGAAAACAAAAACATCCAAAAAAAAGAAGATTATTGATTTAAAAATTTATGATTGTTATGATGGGGTGGACACAGTATGAAATGAGGGAATGTAAAATGTTGAAATTTGAACGTCTGCAGACCATAAAAGATCTTTTGAATGAAAATGGCAGTGTTTCGACTTCTGAATTGAGCAAGCTTTTTAGCGTAACTGAGGAAACAGTACGAAACGATTTAGCAGATCTACAAAATGAAAAGAAAATCAAACGGGTTCGAGGAGGAGCATTTTTAATTGAACCTATGGATAACGAAGTTCCGATTGCTATCAGAACTGAGATGCTGCAGGATGAAAAAAATAAAATTGCTAGTATCTGTATGAATTATATTAATCCTGGAGATACAATAGCGATTGATTCTTCCACTACAGCCAATTGTTTAGCAAAATTAATAAAAGAGGCCAAACTATCCGTAACAGTCATTACCAATTCAATTACAAATGGGACTATCTTAATGAATTGTCCCAGCATAAATTTGATTATTCTTGGTGGGACCCTACGCTCCAAATCAAATTCTTTAGTTGGAAATATTACGAATGAATCCATAAAAAAATATGTGATCAACAAAGCCTTTGTAAGTTGTTCAGGCTTATCTATGCCTGCTGGACCGACAGATACAAACGAACAAGAAGCTAAAATCAGAGAAAACTTTTTCATTTCTTCAGAAAAAAATTTCTTACTAGCCGACATTACTAAGTTTGATTTTAGAACTGTTTATTTAATTTCTAACTTTGATGCATTGGATTATATTATTACGAATGAACATGCTTCAACAGAGTGGGAAGAATTTTTGACCGAGAGAAAAATTGAATTACTGTATTAAAATGAACTGTGCAAGTTATCTTATACTAAAAAGATATAAGATAACTTGCACAGTTAGTTTTTTATATGAACAAAAGATGACGTCTCTTTACTGATCTTCGTTAAGAATGTTCAATCAGTCAAACCATTCATTTACGATCCCAGCAAAATAGCTATCATATCTAAAACACTTTCATGATTATTCGAACCAATGATGCCCTTCGAAACGTTCTTTACTTCTGGTTGAGCATTCTTCATAGCAAAGCTCGAACCTACATACGACAGCATTTCAATATCGTTGCCGCTATCCCCAAAAGCAGCCATGTTTGCTGGGGCGATCCCCCACGTTTTACTTAGCTTTGCCAGCCCATGTGCTTTGTGGATACCTGGAATGATCAGATCGATATCTCCATGTCCGCTGGAAACTGGGATCATTTCGCCTTTCAAAATTTCTGTTAAAGCCGCAAGCTTTACCTCAATCTCCCTCGGTAAAAATGACAAGGCGAACTTAAATATCTCATCCTCTTCTTGCGCTATATCTGTTAATTGGTCAAGTTTTTTGAGACTCGGATAATAAAATTTTACACTTCTGAACACGTCTTCCGGCATTTCCTTTGAAACATATGCGCTCTTTTTCCCGCAAACCACGATCGCTATCGGGTCAAGTGTACAGATTCCAGCTAAGGCTTCCAGTACTTTTTCCAGCGGTAATTTAGCATTGTAATAGTTTTCCCCCTCAACCACAATGTTCGCGCCGTTCTCAGAAATGAAGGTCATTTCAGTATGAAGCTTTGGGAAAAAGCTTTTTAATTGATCGTACTGATTCCCGCTGGCAACTACAAATTTCACCTTTTGCTCTTTCATTCGTTGAAAAATTCGTTGAAATTTCTCACGGTTATACTCCTTCTGATCATTTAGAAATGTTCCGTCCATATCAACTGCAATCATTTTAATACTCATTTTTGCTCCTCCTATTTTCTTGTTTATGCTAATTTAAAAAGGGACCACTTTTCATAGGGCCGATGGTTGAAAAAGGGACCACTACTAACTCACAATAAGTAAAAGAGTCTAGTTTGCTTATTGGAGGTTTTGGAGTGATAA
>Ga0153985_1000054_pt1 | contig 35429 bp, 33 predicted proteins | sample TSGA069MetaG_FD_104715 | JGI IMG/M metagenome (GOLD analysis project Ga0153985, IMG submission 104715) | Attine ant fungus gardens microbial communities from Georgia, USA - TSGA069 MetaG | ecosystem: Host-associated > Fungi > Mycelium > Unclassified | place: USA: Georgia, Alexander Wildlife...
CACCCACTACTAACGTAAGAATCAATGCACAGAATATAGCTATTAACAGTAATTTTTTTCTCATAGTATTTCCTCTCTTTCGTTGTTCTATAGGGTATGACGAAAGAACAGGTCAATTAGTTTCATTTATTAGCAAGTTTTTATCAATCGTGAACTTTCTTAATCGTGATTCCTTTATCTCCATAATGTTGCTGTCTAAATTCATTAGCGAAAAATAGTAACTTCCAAATTATTCGTTTTTTCCTATCTTTTCCTTTAAGGTTTAGCTTTGACATCAGACCTTTACGTTTTCCCTTAACTATGTCATTAGACAATAGCGTTAGTTCTTAATCTTAATACTTGCGGAAAACAAAAAAAGGCTTCAAAAAATTTTTTTTGAAGCCTTTTTTAAGATAATTTGTATTTATGCAAACTCTATGACACATTGAATACGATAGAATTCTTCTTTTCTACACTTAGATCATAACCACAGATTTCTTTGAAATATGTCTTGATTTGTTTGATATTTCCTTTAACTATTGGTGGCATGACGCTTAGTTTCTCTTTTAATTCTTTGTTCGTCATGGCTTGACTTTCTTTTGAATGAACCAGGATCATACACGAACTATTCATCTTTTTTCGAACCAATCTAGCCGTCTTATTAATAAATGGCAGAAAAAGGAAAAAAGAAATTTCTCTTTTAATTATCAGGAATAGCATTCAATTCCCATATCAGGGTTGTGGAATAGCTTGTGGCTTCAGGATTTGAACCTTTCGGTACGTTGAGCGTAACACTTTCCCTTGCTGTATGCTCATCTCCAAAACGATAGATCCATGTGCCTGTTCCTTCAGTATCTTCTGCACGAATCAGTGCTCGCTTGTTTCCTGGTACCAACGTTAACGGGTTGGCTGTCTGTAAAGAAGGGGTATCGCCACCTTGAGCGGTCACTAATTGTTGATTTGAGAAAGTAATACTCGCACCTGTAAGCTGTTGATTTTTTAATCCTTCAAATTGTTTCGTCTGGGTAACCGATAGCTGCCAGCCATTACGCTCAGTAGCTGATCGACGATCGCTGATCTGAACATAGTTAGGACGCTCTTCCATCTCATTTACAGTTCCGTCTTCATTCAATAAACGTTGTGGTTGCGCGTAATAGGTTTGGTCATGAACTGAGATAGGTTGCGAGCCAAAGTTAAAGGAGGAAATGAAGTCAATACTCAGAAGCCCTTGATTTTCTGGCAGCTCTGGTTTATTTTCTGGGCTCACTTCTATTTCAGGATCCAATGGATCTACTGGTGGCATGGAGCCTTGTAAGATATAAACGAGCCAATAATTTTGTTGCTCTCGAGTAAATACCGTATTCAATAATTGATTGTCTCTTTCAAATAAAAACTTGTAGTTTTCTATTTCTTTAATCGTTACTTCTAGCTCCTCATTCACATAACCAATGATTGTATCAGATGGCGAAATAACTGTCCCGGCATCATCAATGTAATGAATTGTCACCTCGGACTCAGCACGATTAAAAAAGTAAGTAACATTCCGACGCTCAGCCTCTGGTTTTATGGTATTGTTTGTTTCATCGAAATAAAGTGCATCTGTCTCAACATGAATATAGTCATAACCAAGAAGGTACGGTTCATCATCAATCCCTGAATTTGGATTAAGAACTGCCTCTGATTTAAAAGGAATTTCTAACAATTGACTAGGTATTATTTCTTCATTTGTAGCTGCATCACGATAACTGACTTCAACTTCTCCTGTCCCTATTACATAGTCCATCTGTTCAAATATAAAGCTATGAACATTGTTTCTTGCACCTGTACTTCCTGAGATTAAAAAAGATAATGCAGTAGTATCGATTCCTTGCCAATCGGATATATCTCGTTCCCAGGTTTCTCCTTTATAGTTAATACGGAAAATGTTTGCTTCTTCACTTGGCAGATACTCAATGACTATATCATCGTAAGCGCCATTCAATGTACCTGTTCGCTTTGCTGGAGCATCGCTTCCCATATAAGTAGTCAATAAACCATTCGTCTCATGATAAACGTATCCAGCAAAAGGAGCCCCACCTAAAGCAGCCGGATCTCTAGCTGCACCCGCTCCCTGAGTTGTATTAAAATTTGAATCCAATTTGAATCCAAAGCCTCCTGTTAGGCCAGCAATCCCCATACCGTTTCCACTATTTCCAACAGCAGAATTTTCAGATCTATGGAAACCAAAAGCCATACCATCTGCACCATTCGTATTAGAACCAATATTTGCCTTCCCTGTCAAAACAAATGGATAATTTACACTTAATTTTTCCTTCAATGTAACATTTCCAACTTGATTATTACTAGCTGTAGTTAAGGTTACTTCCCCTGTTTCTGAATCATACGTTGCAGAACCCTGTAAGTCAAAATGCTGCAAAAAATTATCTTTTGTGACGGTAGCATTTGAACTGTATTCATTATCTAAACTTTGCGATGGCTGCTCCTTCATTTGATTCTCTTCTATTGCATTCTCTTTCGCTTCCAGATCCGCTTGTACTGTTTGAGCATCATCAGAAGCTTCTATTCCTTCAGTAGGGTTCTCCACATTACTATCTTCTTGTTCACTGATTTCAAGATAAGCCGTTGCTCCTCCCACAGACAGTTCATAGCGTCCTGCTTGTTCAAATACTAAAGGAAGAACAAACGTATTTTGCGCCCGTTTTGACTGAACCAGCCATTCCTGAGACTGCTCTATCTGTTCGACTGATCCCCCTGCCGGTAACTGCTCGTTGATAAGCGTTGCTTCTTCAGGTAAAAATACTCGTGCCTCTGAAACTTCTTGATCAGAAAAGAAGGTTACTTGTATGGGTTCTTCTACCGTCCCTTGCATCCGCGCCTGAGTAAAGAAAAAGCGCGCATCACTAGCCTGTTCTTCTTTTTGAAGGTTTTTCATGGATGGGTGTTCTACCTGTTTTTGTTCCTCAGTGTCCATCGTTGTCTCAGCGTAGACCATGCCAATCGATAGAATTAATGCTTGCATCATTAGAATAGACGCCCCTAATAGAAGCAGCGGTCTTCTTAATCTCGTGGTCATTCCATTCACTCCTTTTTACTACTCTTGTTCGCTTCTGTTTGCTTTCTTTTTTTGAATAAGTAGATAAAGAATGACCCCCAGTAAAAGAACAAGTAAAATGATTGCGCCAATCATCCACCAATTCATACTTGAATCAATGGTCACATCTGCTTGATTCAATGCCCTGGCTTCATCTGCTTTAATTGTGAAGGGTCTCTCCCATACCCACTCATCTTCACCAGATATTGCTCTTAATTTCAATACATAGTCGCCACTTTGAAAGCGATCGCCTTCTAACGAGATTGGAAAATCAAAATTAGAATTAGGCGCCATTTGCATCATTTCTTCACTCGCTTCATAAAGAACCTCGTTTTCTCCTGCTCGTTGTACTGTCGCTTCCACCGCTATTCGATTGACAAAGGTAGGCGTGAAGTTTTGGATCGTTGCACTAATCACATTCCGATAATTCAACTGATCTGCAAAAACAGCTAATAAATCGAGATCCGGTTGAACTGAATCCCGAGAATTGCTGACAACAATCCCAATCACATAGGCAAATTCATTTTTGATCGCTACGCCTTCTTCATTGATTGCCGTTTCTTCTTGCTCCTCTTTGACTTCCGAAATCCGTAGACCTCCCGCTAAAAATCCCTCAAACGATTCTTCTGGCATATGTAAAGGAACACTAATTGTTTGGGTTTCATTTCCTGCCAGTTCAATGACGCCAGATGAGTCAATCAATTCGTCCAATGAATAAGTAAGGCTACTATCTGGTTCTTGGGCATCTTTTCCGTACTCAACGACTCCATGAACATTGGTATACGCTGTATGAGGGGTTACTTGCACTTGAATTGGGTCACTACTAACATTTTGCAGTTTCAATGCTAAGGTTTCTGTTGCTCCAGCTGCTAGATTCAAATCGAAATAACTATTTGATCCTTCTACCTGGCTTTCAGGAAATTCAGGCGTGACATAAAATGACAGTGTTTCCTCCGCTTGAGCTACTGATGGAAAAATTCCAAAAAGAAGAAAAAGAAGCGTAAGTACCCACCAAGAGGCTCTTTGAGAACGATGAGCTAAAGTTGTTTGTTTCAAGGTTACGTCTCCTTTCTTAGAAAAACAGCGTCACAATTTTACTGTGACGCTGCCGAGAGTTTCAAAACAAATGGTTACAAGGCTTTTATAGTTCGTCTCCAGGTGTTAAGTTTAATTCCCAAGTTAGCGTTGACGTATACGTTGTCGCATCTTTGGCTGTTGAACCTGGAATCGACAATTGTATTGCGTTGTTTTCTACAACGTCTGTCTCAGGATTAAAGTCCTCTGCTTCAAATTGGGCAGTCAAGTCTGCTTGGTCTCCCCAGATAACTGAAGAAGCTCCTGCACCTTGTCCTTGTGCCGCAGTCATCACTGAACGCGCTGCACCATTAGGAAGTAATGTTAGTCCAGCCTGGTGCACTGTAGGTTCGTTATCAGTATTGCTACCTTCATAATTTAACTGAGCATTAGCAAAGGTGATTTGCGCTCCCGTTAGAATTTTATTTTGTGCTTCTGGAGCTTCAAAATCACTTAAGCTCACTTTTAGATCCCATCCAGCATTGGTTCCACGAACGTCTTGTACTTGAGCAAAACTAATATATGGAACGTCAGTAGGCCCACCTTCTTCTGGATTAGCGAGTTCAGCAGTCTCTGCAACCATATTATATGTTTGATCTTGGTTGGAGATGACCTGAGTACCAAAGTTCATTGTAGGTGCCTGTACGATAGACAATGGACCTGTAACTGGATCGATAATTGGTGGAATAATCACATCCGGATCAGGTACAGGAGGGATGACTTCCAGATCACCGTCTTCATCCGCTGTAAACTGGATTTGACCTTCGGTTGTTACTTCTCTCATTTCATCGGCAAAAACAGAAGCTGCTCCTCCTGCTAAAATAGTAGTTGATAGTGCGGCAATTGTTGCTAAACGAATAAATTTCATTTGGTTATTCCTGCTTTCTTATTGTTTTAGATTTTTATTATGATTTCTTTTTTGTTTCCATAAGAGGAAGACGAAACTGATTAGAAAAACGCCTAGCCAAGCGTGCCATGAATGTCCTATTTCGTTTGTTTGTGGCAACGTACCATCTGGTTTGGCCACTTCGGTAATTGGTGGTCTGACAATAGTTTCGGGCGGCGCTGGATCAGGTGTACCAATGGGTTCATAGACACCAGTAAATCCAATGGTCCCATTTGTTTCAACTTGCTGGACTTCTGCAGCGTTTACCAACGGTAATGATAAAACTGAGAGTATTCCCATAAATATTATCCACCTTTTTGTTTTCTCAATCATGATCCTCCCCTTTGTTGTATCTCAAAATTCTTCGTTTTTGGGTTGACGACAAAAAAAGACATTCGATCGGATCGAATGTCTTGGAAAAGTTATTAGATTAGGTTTTCTATTTTAGAGAATACATAACAAATATCTATTCTAAAAAACGAAGGTTTTTGATACTTTTATTTGTAAGTTTGTATGCATACCTTTTTCTTACATGATTAAGGTTACCTGATTTTTTGGTCAAATTGGAATCAACATTTTCATAGACAGATGAAATAAATGAAAAAAAACACTCGTTAATACTTTTAACGAGTGTACGGAGATTAGAGAAATGGTTTTCGATACGGATCAATTTTTCTTTCCAGATTCCGCCAGTCATGCTCATCTGGGACAGCTTTCAATAACAAGTAATCTGTTTCAATAATATAGTCTAAGAGGTACCGATTATAGTTTGTGACAATCAAATCAATATGATCGGCATTTAATATTTCTTGTGTCAGATGTTGCAATGGCAAAAAGGTCAACGTGTGCTTTGTCCCAAACTGTTGCATTGCACGAGTTCGAATCTGTTGGCAGATGAAGTGATCACCTTCTAGAAGAAAATAAATTCTTTTTGTCGGTGAATAAAAATCAAAAATCAAATCACTGTAGATCGTTAAACTCACACAAATATCTTCAAGATATGGCGCAGCCAAAAAGTCTTTTCTTTGATGCTTCTTTAAAAATCGTAAATTCCGTTGATAGTTTTCATTGTCAGAACGCATGAGAGATTCTTTGATGTCCTGTGCCTCTTTGTTCAATGCAGGAGCTAACGCATAGTTCACTTTTCTAGACAAAAAGAAGGATTGCAAGAAAATTTTTATCTTGGCATAGCTCTCATTTGTGAGCTCAAACTCTTGTAAGTAAGCCTCCGTAAGTTTGGCAATTTCTGATCCTTGATGAAACTGCTGGTAGAACTTTTCCTCCGATGCTTCTCGATCTAAGGTACGTTTACAAATAGTAACTAAATAAATCCATGCAAATTCTTCCTTCGCTAGTTCTACGCCGTAAAGCTTGTTGATTCCGTCTTTTAAAGAATACAGGAGGGAGAAGCTATTTCCTTTGTAGGCTAATTCAATCAAGTATTTCGGGACTGTTATCGGAAAACCAAGGCTCGCCCGTTTGATTGCAATAAAAAAAGTATAGTAAAAAGCAGCTGGTGTTGTTCCAGAGCCAATATCATATTGTCCTAGTTTGTTGTTTAACTGGGTTAAGACCAACTCATGCAATGCGGGGTCGGGAACAAGGGTATGGGCAGTATCAATCCCTTCGTAATAAAAGTCTTTGAAGAATTTCCGTAAATCCGCTTCGCTCCCTTCAATTGTCAATGGATTCGACACCCATTTTAACCGATAGCTGCTCAATATTTTGTTCGATTGACCCAACAACCGTCGAAACGTGCTCTCAGAAAAATGATAATGATGGGCCAACTCGTCAATATCCATCAATTCCCCTTGAAAAATATGACCGATGATTTCAAATAAACACTCATTTTCTAGCAAATCTTGTTTCTTTTCTTGGTACACGGAAGGTTTTTTCTCTTCAAAAAGAAAGCCACTATTCCCCGAAATTAGGGTGATACAATCACCAAAATAGTCTTTCACATACTTGAGATCATTTGCAATTGTGCGTTGTGTGACTTGCATCTTTTCTGCCATTTCACCAATTGTAAATAAACGATCTCGTTCCATCACACTCAAAACTCGAAATAAGCGCTTAGTTGTGCGATTACTGATAAATGCTAACTGTAAGTCTCTCATATTCTCCGCCTCATATCTCACTACGTCTTTTGTCTAGATGTTACATACATAACACAACAACAAAAAATGAGCAACACACGGCTCTTAACCACTTCATAAAAAAATAAGCTGCTTCTAAACACAAAAAGGCTCAAACGCTCTTATGCTTTTCCATTATTATCTATTTGCTTACAAAACATTCTAATCTCCTTAGCGATGGTGGAGAAGAGGAATGCTCTCGAGCTTCTTTCATTGCAAAAATCTCCTATAAATGGTTTAATGGTTTAAACTTTTAAACCATACAGGAGAGACAATTATGATAGATTATGCCAATCTGCAACAAGATTTTTCTGAATTAAGTGATTTTTTAATCGCGCTAGGTGACAAAAAAAGACAAGCTATCATCATTCGGTTGCTAGAAGAGGAAAATTGTGCTGGCTTACAGGTCACTTCCTTATTAGAGGCCACCAATTTATCTAGACCCGCCATTTCACATCATTTGAAAATCTTGAAAGAAGCCAAAATCGTGAATTTCAGGCAAGAAGGAACAAAAAATTATTACTATCTCGATCATGAGCAAACAGAAATAAAAAAACTCCAATCCTTTTTAACGAAAGTCATTCACATTATGAACGAGAGGGACCATTCATGAAGAAAGTATTAGTTGTTGAAACAAACATTCAAAAATATGCTGGCACGAACGAGGCTACCGGACTTTGGTTAGGAGAAAGTGCCGAGTTTCTAGATGAGGTCTATCAACAAGGGGTTGACGTTGATTTCGTAAGTCCATTAGGAGGCTTTGTTCCTCTAGATCCAAGAAGCATGAAATATATAGATCAAGCCATTATGAACATTTATCTGGAAGAAAATTTCATTCAAAACGGCTTGATTCAAACGAAAAAACCCGCAGAAGTAAATCAAAATGACTACCATGCGATTTATTTTACCGGAGGGCATGGTGTCATGTGGGATTTTCCTGATAATAAAGAGCTGCAAGAACTCGCTTTAGCCATTTATGAAAACAATGGGTATATTTTATCTGTTTGCCACGGAATCGCTGGTTTACTAAATATAAAAGATAGAGAAGGAAGCTTTTTGATTTCTGGGAAAAAAATCACAGGATTTACGAAAACCGAAGAATTTCTCGCCGGGAAAATGAACAAAGTTCCTTTCTTTAATCAAACCGCCGCAGAAGAAAGAAACGCTCAATTCAAAAAAAGACGCTTTTATAAAGCATTTGCCCTAAAAGATGGGCGGATCATCACTGGCCAAAATCCTTTTTCTGTACGTGCTGTAGCAAAACTATATCTTGAGGAGGTACAGTCATGCAAACAATTTTAGGAAGCAATGGACAAATCGGCTATGAACTAGCAAAAGAACTATACAAAAATTACACAAATGAGCTTCGGCTAGTTAGCCGGAAGCCTCAAAAAATCAATCCTACAGATCAGATCGTTTCCGCAGATTTGATGGACTTTTCGCAAACGAAAAAAGCGATTGAACATAGTGAGATTGTTTACTTCACTGTTGGGTTACCGATGGATGCGGAGCTGTGGGAAACCAATTTTATGAAAATCACAGAAAATGTCATTCGCGCTTGCCAAGAAGCACAGAGCAAACTGGTTTTTTTTGATAATACTTATATGTATCCAAAGGATCGTACACCCCAAAAGGAAGACACGCCATTTTCTCCAGCAGGCAGGAAGTCCCTCGTACGCTCTAAAATGGCTCAATTGGTTTTATCCGAGATGGAAAGTGGCCGTTTAGATGCGGTGATTTGTCGAGCCCCAGAGTTTTACGGCCCTGGCAAGACCCAGAGCATTACTAATACACTCGTCTTAAACAATATAGTCCACAATGCTCCCGTCAAAATACCTGTCAATAAGGACACTTTACGCACACTTATATGGACACCTGATGCTAGCCGAGCAATGGCCCTTATCGGAAATACGCCTAGTGCCTATAGCCAAACTTGGCATTTGCCCTGTGATACACCTCATAGTTTCCAAGACATGATCGATCTCGCCGAAAAAATTGAAGACAAACCATTGAAATACCGCGTCATTCCTTTGTGGCAATTTAAACTTGCTAAGCTATTCAGTAAAAACGCGCGCGAACTAAGTGAGTTATTACCTAGATACACGGTGGATAATCTTTTTGTCTCTGATAAATTCAAAAAGGCATTCCCTCATTTTAAGATCACAACGTTTGAAGAAGGCATTAGGCAGGTACTTGTTGAGAATAGGGCAGGATGACTGACAACACTTTATTAACCCCAATGAAGAGAATGACTGATGAGAAGCTACCCAGCTTTTAGTAAATCAAATTCAAAGGATGTTCGCGTTTGTAGAAAGTTGAATCTTTACCGTTAGCAAAACCGTTCATTACACCGTCACTATTATTAATAAAAAGGATATTCATCCCACCCAAACACAATTAGCACAGGAATATAGAAAGCCAATTAGGCGTAGGCCTAATTGGCTTTAATAAGACATTCTGTTTCCTTTTTCTTTGCTCGGGCTAATAGAAAAAAAACAAGCACTAAGAAGTAATTTTGAGGCAGCTAGACAACAATATAACTGAAGACGAGAACGAAAGAAAAAATTCTTATTTGCGACATTCGATTACGCAAAAAATATATATGAACATCTATTATTAGCCATCCTTTTTTCTAACTCACATTTTAGTTAACCTTTTTATCTATCCCAACTGCTATAAAAACTCTCTCACACGTTCTTTAACATGCTGCTATTGTTCCAACTTCTTTATTGCTAAAGCTAAGCAGCCGATCAAACCTGCATCGTCAGCAAGCATTGGAGTTAGTAAGTATTCTTCAAGAGCAGGGGTATCCACATAGGAACCCATTTTTTCTTTAAACGCTTGGCGAATCAACTCGAGTAGTTGCGGCTGTTTCATTACACCCCCACCTAAAATTATTACTTCCGGTGCATATAGTAACGTTGTGTTATACACACACTGAGCAAGATAATCTGCCTCAATCGCCCAATAAGGATGATCAAATGAAATGGTCTGGGCTTTTCTTCCAAAGCGTTTTTCAATCGCGGGGCCTGAGGCTAACCCTTCCAAACAATCATGATGAAAAGGACAGATTCCTTCAAATTGATCTTCATTATGACGTTGTAAGAGCATATGTCCCATTTCAGGATGACTGAAACCTGTGACTATTTTTCCATCGACTACAGCACCACCACCAACACCAGTACCAACGGTGTAATAAAGAACACTATTTTTACCTTTTCCATACCCTGCCATATATTCTCCATAACAAGCAGCATTTACATCGGTAGTCCAATAGATGGGAACCGACAAGGCGTTTTCCAAAGCTCCTACAAAATGATAATTTTGCCAAGCTACCTTCGGAGTGTTGGTGATATATCCGTAAGTTCTTGATTCGATTTGAATATCAATTGGCCCAAATGCTCCTACACCAATTGATGCGATATTTCCTTTGTACTTATCAAAGAAATCAAACACTTGCTTCATCGTTTCTTCTGGTGTTGTGGTAGGAAAACTTTTCCGTTCTATCACTTGTAATTGTTCATTACCAATCCCACAGACAAACTTTGTTCCACCAGCTTCAATTCCACCATATAACATTTTATCTACACCTTTCATTCACTTATCTTCAAAAAAAGAAACGTATTTGCACTAAGCAAAATCGTTTCTCACTAAAGGTTTCGTTGTGCCACCTTCGCCAAATTCAATCGGCAATACGGTACGTTTTTCTACTGTCTCTCCATTAATGACAGCAATTAATTTTGCCACTGCCACTTCCGCCATTTGCTTTGTAGGTTGGGCAATTGTTGAGACGAGATAAGGGTCTCCTTCTGTCATCTTTTGACCATCAAATCCGATAACTTGGACATCCTCTGGTACGTTTTTCCCTATTTTTTCAAGCATACCAATGACAGCTAATGCCATCGGATCGTTGATCGTAAAAATCCCATCGATATCAGGATTCTCTAACAAAAAATTTGTTACACGTTCTGAGAGATGGTCTAAAGGTTCTAACATATCTAACGCTTTATAGGAAATCCCCAGTTGACGGCACTCGATCTCAAAATATTTTCGACGACTCTTCGTTTCATTCGGTGTTTCTTGGTACCCACCGATATATGCTACATTCTGACATCCTCGGCGATAAAGTTCATTTGCAGCCAAACGTCCACCGGCCGCATTGTCAGCGGTCACATAAATCACCTCTTCAGTGAAATAACGGTCAATACTAACAAAAGGCAGATTACTCGAAATGTATTCATCGATATCTGAATAAGTAATTCCAATGATGCCGTCTACTTTATTTTGGCTGACCATCTGGATATATTCTTGTTCTTTTTCACTATTCCCACTGGAGTTACACAAATAAAGCTTGTAGTTTTGTCTTTCTAATGCTGTTTCTACATGGTAGGCAAATTCGCCAAAAAATGGATGCCATACAGTGGGTAGAATCAAAGCAACCGTATTCGTATGCTTCATCTTTAACCCCCGGGCATAAAAATCTGGTTGATAGTTTAACTCTGTCATTGCTGCTTCAACTTTTTCTCTAGTAGAAGCTTTAACAGAGCCGTTATTCAATACCCGGGAAACAGTTCCTACTCCGACACCTGCTAATTTTGCGACATCTTTCATTGTTGCTTTCATAGTTGATCCCTCACATTTCTGCACAAGTTTAGTATAATGAATTTTGTCATAAATTACTAATTTTTTCAAAATACTAATAGCAAAGCCATGGGAAATCTAGCTATCTGTTCTTTTCTAAAAAATTATCCTTCAAAACCTATTAAATAATTGATTCATCGCCTAAGCAATCAAACATTTATTTCAAACTCGCTGTTTCAAAAGCTTGAATACGACTTTCTCCGATCGAATGAAATAAGATATCTCGAGCTTTTTCCAGCTCATAGAAAGTAGCCGTCATAACTTCTAAACCATTAATAAAGACTTCAACTGATGAGGTATCTCTAAAAATCTCAAGAACGAGCTGATTATCAATCAAAGGTATTTCAACTTTTCGGACATTCAGAGGGTCTTCTTCCGCCCCTGTAAGCTCTCTTCCTAGTTTCTGACGATCCAATTCAAAAACCTGTTTAGCAGTGTCATAAGTTAGTTTGAGACAATCCGTCTTAGACCGCAGTAATTCAATTGTAAAAACTTCTGCTTTCTCCAAATCTGCGACTAGATGTAAATATGAAGAATCAGACAGCGCGTTTCGAAATACGACTGATGTGTCAGTCACTGCAATATTTTCACTGCCTTGTTGATAAACTAAATGACTATATACAGTTGAGATGGGTTTTTGTACCAATCGATTTTTTTTCACTCTTAACTCTCGGGGCAAACTCATAGAGCCTGCCCAAAGATGGCCTAACTCATGTGTAGGCAATGTACGATCCCACATCTGCATCCAAGCAATCATCACCCGTCCACCATTAGGATCTGTTGTTGTTTGTGGTGCATAAAAATCCATTCCAAAATCCATTTCATGGAAATTATCAACTATCATCTGACCTGTTTCCCAGTCTACCTCACCAATACAAGCCATGGTAGAACTGATATTATGATATTCCAGTCCGTTCTTCTTAATTTGTATCGGTGACATGATTAAGACATCTCGTCCGTCTAAATGGAATAAGTCAGGACATTCCCACATTATTCCTTGCTCTGAAGTCCCTTCTAGCAACACAGAGTAAAAGTGCCAAGTATACAAATCTGACGATTGAAACATCACTATTCTACCAGTAGACTGTGTAGATTTAGTAGCTACTACCATATAGTAAGCATCGTTGTGAACAATTACTTTAGGATCACGAAATTCTTGTATCAGCCCATTCTCACCTAGCTGTTTTTCTGCTACCACAGGATTACCACTGTATTTGCTAAAATGAATACCATCTTCAGAGACCGCCAAACATTGATGCTGATGGCTAATACCATCAATTTCTTGACAGCCTGTATAAAATAAATATAGTTTTCCGTCTCTTTCAATTGCACTTCCTGAGAAACACCCGCCGCTGTCATAAGGTTGATCTGGGGCTAACGCTACTGGTAGATCTTCCCAATGGACCAAATCACTACTGCGCGCATGCCCCCAATGCATGGGCCCCCATCGACTATCGTAAGGATAGTATTGATAGAAGAGATGGTAATGCCCTTTGTAATATATAAACCCATTGGGGTCATTTATCCACCCGATGGGTGCGGAAAAATGATAGTTTTGTCGATACTGAGGGTTAACTTTTCCTCGCATCATTTCAATAAATCGATTTGCTTTATCCAAAATCGCCGTTTCTTCTACTAACACTTATTGTGCTCCCTTCAAAAAATTATCATAGCCAGTTTGTTTTATTTGAATCCATTCTTCCAAACCTACACGTTCCAATTCAGCAAGGTATTCTTCCCATTCTTCATCGATTTTACCGCCGGTGATCCACTCTGCTCTTTTGCGATAGATGTAATCCCACATATCTGTTTCAATTTTTGCTAATCGATCTGTTTCTTCTTTTTCTAAAAAGACACGTGGATAGATATTGTCTTCTGTAATATATGGCAAATACGTGTCATGCATCAAATCTAAACGCCACTTCGCATCATCTGGCATAGTAGTGACTGTGCCGTAATAAGAATCAAGAACTGCTAATGGTCCTCCAGCTTCGGTCTTTTGTCTTAGTTCCCCCGGTGCTGTCCCCTCTAAAGGCAAATGTTTTAACATACCATCCTTTAATTCAAAAATATTCGCCTGTGCTTCATCACCGTAGGTTCCCCAGTTATTTTGGACAGACTGTAACGGTTCATACATTTTATCTATCCACCTAGCTGTAAGTTCCAAGTTTTTATTCGCACTAGTAATTACGAAACGATCTCTTGAGAAACCCATGCCATTCGTACGAGTAACGTGTTTCGTTCCATCTGGTCCCGCTAAGACTGGCAAGACGTCATAACTATCATCTGCACCCGTGATATTTGCTTTATCCCAAGTAAAGTACACGCCATACTTATGTTCTTTCCCTTTGGCAACATAAGTATTCCAATCTTGTTCGAAAGCCTCTTTATCAATAAGACCTTTATTATTCATTTCATTGAAATATTTGATGGCTTCTTTATACCCTTCTTTGTTAGCAGTAAATTGTACCTGGCCATCGTTATCAACGACTAAGTGGTCATCATTATCACCTAGACCGAATGCCCCCATTAAAAATTTTAAGTCTTCGTTTCCTCCATTGTTAATAAAGCTAAAAGGAATTTCATCTGCTTCACCATTACCATTTGGATCTTGCGTCTTGAAAGCCTCCAACACAGTCATCAACTGATCAGTGGTTTGCGGCATTTCAAGACCCAAATTATCCAACCACTCCTTGTTGATCCAAGCCATCCCATTTACTGTATGAATCGACTCTTTTCCTTCGCCTAATTCTTCAATCCAAGGCATAGAGTAAATGTGACCATCAGGTGCAGTAGACATTTGTCGGTATTCGGGGTTTTCATCAAAAATTTTCTTCAGATTTGGCATATATTCTTCGATCAAGTCTTCAATCGGTACAATAACGCCACTTTCCGCCCAGTTTAATAAATCATAGTCACCTGCAGCGGCGTTGAAGATGGCATCTGGTAAATCCCCACTAGCGATATCCAAATTTCTTTTTTCGGCAAAATCACTACTGTAGTTTGTCCAATCAATATGGAGATTGGTCTCTTCTTCTAATCGTTGGAAAATCAATTTGTCATTAGGATCATTGGGAGCCAAAGGGGCACTTTGAGACATCATTTTTAAAGATACTTTTTCTTTCAATGGAAAAGAGACATTTTCTAGTTCATAATCAGGGCTTGATTTACTCTTTTCTTTTGAGCCTCCACAAGCCCCCAAAATTAGTACGGAAGTAAAAACGATTGGCAGCATCCATTTTGCTTTCATCTTAAAATCTCCTTTATAATTTTTATTCATACAAATAGTGAACAATACTTACCCTTTAACAGAACCAACTAAAACACCTTTATCAAAATATTTTTGGAAGAAAGGATACATTATGATTAATGGCAGACTAGAAATGACGATCGTTGCGTATTTGATCAACTCAGCAATTTGTTTCATTTCTGCCATGGCAGTATTGGCTCCCACCATGTCTTGTGAAGGTTGGTTTTGGATCAAAATATTTCTTAATACGAGTTGCAACGGCTGTAAGTCGGGATCTTTGATGTAAATCATGGCATCAAAATATGAGTTCCATTGCCCAACAAAGGCATATAAAAACAATACGAACATAATTGGTTTAGCTAATGGAAGCATGACTTTGAACAGTATTTGCAAGTCATTGGCGCCATCGATAGTAGCAGCTTCAGAAAGTTCTTTTGGCAAAGCACTAAAATAGGTACGGGCTAAGATAATATTCCACACATTTATAGCACCTGGTACGATAATCGCCCATACACTATCTAACATGCCCAAGTTCTTTACCAATAAATAGGTAGGTATCAAGCCGCCACCCACGAACATTGTAATGACAAAAAAAGTCATAATAATCTTTTTCCCCGCCAAGTTAGGTCGAGACAAAGGATACGCAGTGATCATCGTAATAAATACAGTCAATAAGCTGAAGCTAAAAGAGTAAAACAACGAATTTACAAAACCGCGTAAAATGGAATCATCTGCAAATACCCGTTGATATCCTTGTATTGTCCAATCTTTCGGATTGAAGCTTATACCTTTATTGATCAAAGTAGCTGGGTCCATAAAAGAAGCTACCAGTACATAAATCAGCGGAACAATGGTGATGACGACTAAAAAAGTTACAATCACTCGATTCAACCATAAGATTTGACGGTCGATTTTTGATAAAGCACTATTCATAATTTTCTCCTTTCATTACAAGCCTTGACCATCGTTTAGCCGCTTGGTTATATTGTTGACAATCAGTAATAAAACGACATTAATAATCATATTGAACAGACCAACAGCAGCAGAGTAGGCATAATCACCTGATTGCAAGCCGACTTTGTATACATAAGTGGAAATGATTTCTGATGCAGGGATGTTCATTGAAGTTTGCATCAAGTAGGCTTTTTCATATCCTACATTCATAATACCGCCGGCGGCCAAGATGAAGCTGATCACCATCACAGGCCTCAATGCAGGCAAATCGATATGCCAAATCTTTTGTAAAATATTTGCCCCATCGATATTTGCTGCCTCATATAAATCGGTACTGACTCCCGCCAGTGTTGCGGTGTAAAGAATGGAGGACCAGCCGATTCCTTGCCAAATTCCCGATAAAATATAAATCGTTCTGAAATAAGCTGGATTAGACATGAACATAATTGGTTGCCCCGTAACCTTTTCTACTAACCCATTAATAGGTCCATTTGCGGATAGGAACAAAAACAGCATCCCCACGATAATAACTACTGAGATAAAATTCGGCGCATATAGAATCAACTGGATTTTCTGTTTTATTTTTTTATTGATAATTTGATTCAAGCTCAGTGCTAAAATAATTGGTGGAAAAAAACCTAACAATAAACCATAAATGCTAATTTTTAATGTGTTGCTCAGCAAAAGCGTAAAATTTGGTGAACTGATAAATTCCCTAAAGTGATCTAGTCCTACCCAAGGACTTTCCAAAATTCCTAGCATAGGATTATAGTCTTTAAATGCAATCACAGCACCGTACATTGGCACATACTTAAAGATAAACGTCATGATGATACCTGGTAAGAGCAACACGTACATCCACTTATCACGCCGCAACTGTTTCTTTAATTTTTCCCACTTCGAGATATTTTTTTTATCCCGTTGTACCGCCCTTATCTCACCACCTGGTCCCAATGTCTTTTCCAATTCAATCTCCTCCCAATACATTTTAGAAACGTTTCCATTTTCGTCTAAAAAAATAAAAATTTAACGAAGATGCATTTTGGAAACGTTCCCACTATTTTCGTTTATAGATTACCATAGCCATTTTTTTAAGTCAATATTTTTTTGTAATTATTCTTTCACCCACACTAAGCTTCCTTCAATTCATTTATGGTTTTCGAAAATTGTTAAAAAATAAGGATCTCGATTATTTCATTAATCCTATTTTTCTCTACTTTTCTAGCATTCTTCTTTTATGAGTTTACTTATCACAACTCGCATCCTCTAATCTCTTTTCTACCAATCATTCACTATTTAACCGTTCCAATCGGAAGATTATCTGGTTAATTATTTAAAAATAGCTCGGATTCACATTTATTTTTTGCTTTTTAACTAACTAAAAGCGAAAAGATAAGAGTTAGATATGTAAATGTATATAAGGTTAGGAGCTGGTAGATGAGCTTTTTAGGGGAATCTCGGAAAACTAAAGATATTCAAAAAAATTGTGAATTTACTCCAAATCAATACAAAGCTTTTCTTTCAAGTAATCAAGTTTTCTATAGAGACGCTTGCGCTTTCCTCCTATAGCAGCCCCATACTTAGTCAATCTCAATATACAGCCACATAATACTTTTGCATATGAATAATCTGTGATTAGATAACGAAGTACTTGTTTTCGTATCATTTCAGATTAGTATTAAAAGAAAGATTCGGTCTAAAATTTCTCAGGTTTTCTATTGAACGAACTTTTTGTGTTGGACCATTTTCTACGCAAGGACAAAAAAAATTCATCAACAAAGTGAACATCTTTGTGCCATAACTCCTAATATAACAACAAAAAAGAAGTGAATCTCAAAAATTATTTTACAATTTTTGAGTTCGCTTCTTTTAATAAACTTCCAGCAACATAACAATAGACTAAAGCCGAACCTTCTCTATTTGTACTCTGGCAAATAACCTGCATGGGCTTCAATTAATTCGTCCACTAGGCAAGTAATTGCTTCTAGCGAGAGTTCTGAAGAAAGATGCGGATCTAGGTAAGCTGCTTGATAGATTTTCGACCGGTTCAATGTCAATGCAGCTTCGACTGTTAATTCTTGTACGTTGATGTTTGTTCGATTTAACGCTGCTAACTGGGTAGGCAGTTGACCTACATAGGTTGGTTGAATGCCGTTCTTGTCCACTAAACAGGGGACTTCGACACAGCAGTCTTCAGGAAGATTGGTTATGAGTCCTTTATTCAAAACATTCCCTGCGATAACAGAAGGAGTATCAGTCACAATTGAATCCATAATGTATGACGCATATTCATTACTGCGAGTATGGGTTAATTCCCCATTCATAACAATACTTTCCCTCATCTGATTCCAGTCACTAATTTGATTTTCACAGCGGCGCAAATACTCATCTAGTGGAATATCGAAACTATCGATTAATTCCGGGTACAATTTTTTAATAAAGTAGGGATGATATTCTGCATTGTGTTCACTGGATTCTGTGATGTAATAGCCAAAACGTTTCATCAGTTCAAAACGCACCGAATCTTGATGAGGATGTGGTTTTGCTGCTGCTAGTTCTCTGACTGTTGGATAAAAATCTTTCCCGTCTTTTGTCAATTCCAGTAAAAAAGCCATATGGTTGATCCCGGCGATCTTCCACTGAAATTCATCAGCATTATATTGTTCTGAAATCCCCAGTTGTTTAAACAATTCTGACACACAAACTTGCACACTATGACAGAGTCCAACAGCTTTAATCTTCGTTCCTTTCAAAACACCCATCGTCAACATCGCCATTGGATTGGTGTAATTTAATAACCAAGCTTGAGGGCAGACCTCCTCCATTTCTCTTGCAAACTCTAGCATCACTGGCAATGTCCGTAGGGTGCGGAAAATCCCACCGATCCCCATGGTATCACCAATGGTTTGTCTTAGACCGTATTTTTGGGGAATCTCAAAATCAATCACTGTAGATGGCTGGTAGCCACCCACTTGGATTGCATTGATGACAAAATCTGCACCGGTTAAAGCTTCTTTGCGATTCTGATAGGTTCGGATTTTTGCCCGATCATGATTGGCATTTTTATTGATCGTTCTCAACATCAGCTCCGATTCTCTAAGCCGCTGTTCATTGATATCGTATAACGCAATATCAGCCTCAGATAAACTTGGGGTCAGCATCGCATCCCCCAACACATTTTTTGCAAATATTGTACTTCCTGCACCAATAAATGTAATTTTAACCATATACTTGCTCCTCTCAATCTCTTTCATATTTTCTCGAAAAATCCATCTTCTATTTTCCTATTGATAACATTTACTCCATCGATTGTTTGTCTATTTTCATCTGTAGCAAGACATAATTTTTCAACACTAGATACATTGATACACTTCCAGAAAAGAACAACAGAAACATCGGAAAAAGAAACCCTATACACGCTATGAAAATAAGCAAAGCCAAGACCTTGGCTGTTTGAACTGGAAATGCCAGTGCAAAGCATCCTGCCGAAAAAAAGGTCTGACACATCGATCTTCCCCAATAAACACTGATAGGAAACACATAGACAAGCATGGCTAAAGTACCAATAATCGCTAATAGTATGGGAATGCGTAGACCGATAAACAGCGGCTCTTCGGAGGTTAGAACTATGTGAAAATTGATCCCTAAGCTGCCGAGAATCAACCAACAGATGAATCCTAACTTATTGCTACGAAAAAATATTTTTTTATAGCAACTAAAGAAATCCTGTACTGTCCATTCGGTTTCACCATCAACGATGAAGCTCTTTAACAGAATGAAGCTAGTCATCGTAGCTGGAAAAAATCCAAAGAGACCAACCCCTAAAAGGGTAGACCCTAACCAGAGAATGTTGAGGTACGCAAATTTCATTATCCACTCTAGATACTGTGCCAGTTGATTGATTTTCACTTATTAATCATCCTTTTTTATCTATCCCTTGATCCCTGTCAATGTGATTCCTTCGATAATATAGCGTTGGGCAAACAAATAGACCAGAATAATTGGAATCACCGAAATCGTGGCACCTGCCATCATGTAAGACCAATTTGTCACATAGAGTCCTTTAAAGTTATTTAGCAACAAAGGAACCGTGAATTTTTCAGGCGTTGAAAGATAAATCAATGCATCCATGAAGTTATTGTACGTGCCCATAAAGATAAAGATCGTCATGGCTGCAAGCGCCGGTTTGATCAATGGTAATATGACACTCCAATAAATACGCGGGATGCTCGCACCATCCATCACTGCCGCCTCTTCTAATTCTTTGGGGATTCCTCGAATAAATTGTCTCAATAAAAAAACTGCAAACGCGTTAAATAAAGCACCAGGAATGATCAATGGCAAATGCGTGTTTAACCAACCTAACTTGTCCATAATCAAATACAATGGAATCATGGTGACTTGCTTAGGAATCATCATTGTCGCTAAAAATAGCAGAAACAGAGCCTCGGAGCCCTTAAATTTCAACTTTGCAAAAGCATAAGCAGCCATCGATCCAGTGAAAAGCTGACTAACAACGACGATGATCGTAATGTAGAAGCTGTTCCAATAGGCGCGACCAAAAGGCATCGCTTGCAATGAATCGAGGTAATTTTGCCAGACAATCGGATTCGGGAACCAAACAGGTGGTATTGCAAAAATCTGTGTCATATTTTTTAAGGAACTGCCGATCGTCCAGAGAAAAGGAAAGACCATCAAAAAAGAACCGATTGCTAGTAATCCGTGTAAGCACAATTTGCCTACGCTAATTTTCTTATTCTTCATAATGAACCCACCTTTTTTGCGCATAAAATTGAATCAATGTAAGAACCAAAATCGCTACAAACAGGATAACCGCGCCTGCTGCACTTGACCCAAAGCGAAAATCAATAAAGGCCTGCTGATAAATGTGATAAACAAGTGTATAACTGGCTTTCCCCGGACCACCTCGAGTAAGAACAAATGCTTGGTCAAACACTTGAAACGAACTAATAATCGCCATAATGGATAGAAAGAATGTGGTTGGTGAAAGCATCGGTAAAGTGATTTTAAAAAATTGCTGCAACTTACTGGCACCATCCATTTCTGCTGCTTCATAATAGGATTTGGAGATATTTTGAATACCTGCTAAAAAAATCACCATATTGTAACCTAGCTGCCACCAGATACTTAACATAGCGATAGACAGCATCACGATCCGAGTATCCGTCAACCAATTAGGTCCTTGGATACCGATCATCCCTAATACCTGATTCAATATCCCAATATCACCATTTAAAATCCACATCCACATGACGGACACAGAGACTGAGCTTGTCACAACCGGCATGAAGAAGAACAATCGATACACATTTTTTCCAGTACGTTTATTCAAAACGACCGCTAATACCAGCGTCAGACACAGACCGATCGGAACAGTGAATAAGGTATAGAGTAACGTATTGTATGTTGCTGTCCAAAAATCAGGATTGGCAAATTGATTGACATAATTCTGAATCCCTACAAACGTCCGAGCACCAAACCCATCCCATGACATGAAGCTCAAGCCAATTGCTATTGCCACTGGAATCAGAGAAAAAATGATGAGCCCCACTAATTGTGGCGTTAGAAATAACCAGGCCCATTTTGTTGTGCTTTTCCTCATCCTACCACCTCCTCATATAATAAGTATTGCTATGGTTGATTGGCTTCGATCAATTCATTGGCTGTGTTTTCCAAGCGTACTACAGCTTCATCAAGATCTAACTGCCCTAAGAAGAGTAGATCCAGAATACTTTCTAATTGATCACTTAGTCCTGGAACCAATCCTGTTTATCTTCTACTTTACCGATATCTCTGGCATCGATTAAATAGTTGGCATGCTCAGGTATCGTGGCATTTTCAATGATGTCATCTGCTGTCGTCACAGAAGGAACAGCATTCCCCTCATCTTCTAATCGATCCCGTTGTCCTTGCTCCGAAGTATAATAGGATAGAAAGCGCAACGCTTCTTCCTTATTTTTTGAATGATCACCTACTGCTAAATACGCGGTTGCAATAAAGCTAGGTTCGATTTGTTCACCTGTGTTAGTAGGATATGGAATGTAATCAAATTCTAATGCCTCATTTTCGCTGAACATTGGTGTAAACCACCGTCCCGCTGACACAAAGGCTGTTTGGTTGGACATAAACATGGCATCCCCACCTTGCCCTTCTGGCAAAGCCCCTGCATAGGTAAAATTCCCGTCAACTACATTTTTCGTCAAATAAGCAAAGGTTTCTATTCCTCGTTCATTTTCAGGTAAAATAAACGAACCATCGTCCCCATACATTTCTCCATCATTTGACCACAACCAACTGAAGTAGTGATGTGCACCATTTTCTAGGACATGACCATATTTTCCATTAGCAGTGACCGTCTCATTTATCTTTTGGAAATTATCCCAAGTCCAATTTCCAGATTCATATAACTTTTGCGGTTCGTTAGGATCAAGTCCTGCTTCTTCTAGCACCTTTTTGTTGTAATACAACAACATCGGATTCGAATCGACAGAAACACCGTAGATTTGCTCTTCTCTTCGAGCAGGACCCCAAATTCCTGAGGCAAAGTCATCAACTTTGACGTAGCTATCCTCTGATTCCAAGAAATCTGTTAATTCAATCAATCGTCCCGTCGCAATAAGTTGCGCCATTTGTACCTCCCCTACATAAAATAAGTCAGGAGCTTGACTTCCTTGCAACTGCGTGAGTAATTGCTGCGCATACGTATCACCAGGAGCAGGAATAAGTTCGATGGATACGTTTTCATTTCGTTTCATATAGGCATCAATCGCTCGCTGGTATACTTCTTGTTCTGCGGGATTTCCCCAGGCTGTCATGGTTAGCGAAATTTTTCCTTCGTTACTGCCAGACTCCCCTTGATTTGATTCATTGGAACAAGCCGATAGAAACAGGATACTGACAAAACAAACTACCCCTAGTAAACAAAATCTTTTTCTCACATAAATTCCTCCTTATAATTGTTTGGTTGAAAATCAACTAAAGCCTAAGCCTTTCTCGCAAACTTTGTCTGGAAATCAAGTGGTAACGTTTATAAAATTCCTCCTTTCTCTTTCACTTACTATGATCGATCAAAGTTTTATCATTGGTGCTGTTAGGAAAGTCTTAGGTGTGTGATGAAACTCTTGTCCAGTTCATGACTATGAGCATACCCTATTGAACTTTATCTTAATCATGAAGTTCCTTGGTAAGTTTAAAGATTAGTGTTGTATATGGACTTGCATTATCTGATTGATTTGACAACTAATGATAAAAAAGTAACTGGCAACAGCTGATTCCCATGGAAATAGATTGATCGAATGTATTTCTCAGCACATAGTCTCATTTCCATTTTTCAACCTATAACAGATTTAATCAAAATAGTATCTATTTTGTATACAATTCATCTTATCACAACAAAATAGATATTTAAACACTAAAATCTATTTTATATACAAAACATACCTATTTTGTATTCTGTGATACGCTTTTATAAAATAGGTATGAGAGGTGCAGAATTTATGTCCAAGCAAGAGAACTTATACGAATCCTCAAGAATAGGGGAAAATGTGGTTAATCTCAGAGAAAGTAAAAATTATTCTCAAGCGCATCTGGCAAAGCTAATGAACCTTAATAAAAATGTTCTCGGCAGAATTGAACGAGGCGAGCGACCGTTAAGAGATACCGAGATTTTAAAACTAGCAGAAATATTTCATGTGTCTACAGATTTAATTCTTGATAATCAAACCGAAGCTATCCCTGATTTACAAAAGAATTTCTTAGACTATCGAAATAGCAGTCAAAAAGATATTTATAAACAAATGTCGAAGTTTCTTGATTTTCTAAAAAAAGAACCTAACTTAACCTTCTCAGGAAAAGTACTTTCTAGTGAAGAGCGAAAGAACATCACTACGGCGTTTGAAGTGACGAGTCGTTTGATTAGTGAACAGTTATCTCGAAAATAGGATAGCAGTATCGTTGCATAAGACAATTTGAAAAGATTTTGAAAGAAGTAAGATGCCAATACATAAAAAAATAAGAAGTACTCAAGGATATTTCTTTTTCTTGAGTACTTCTTATTTATATATATGGTTGGGTTTCTTGTTACTTTTTTCATATTGAATTCATGCTTAAAGAAGTTTGGCGATTGACAAGAAATCCTAGTAATAAGGAGAGATACTACTTGAATTTTAATAGATATCCCTTATTGTTCTGATATAAAAAACAAAAAAGACACTTTCCAAAAGTCGAAAGTGTCTCTAATCTTTAATTGAATGGTACTCGATTTCTGAGAAATCTCCATCACATACTGTATTCGTAAGCGAATAAATTCGCAACGACCCCAATTAACGTTTTGAAAACTATGAAACCTTAAGAGATTTTTTAAGACCTGGTTGGATTTGCTAGAAATTAAATGATGTTCAAAACATTTGAAAGTAATGGTGTCAATTTTATAAAATACTGCGAGCTGAAACTGCAATTGAATAGAAATTTTTCCCTTAATGTTAATTTTAAAGTAGATAGAAAAAATTTTAATTTAATTACTTTTTTTAAATAATGGAGTACTAGAATCAGGTGTTACTATGGGTGGTATAACTTTTATACTTAACGGCATAGAGAAATCTACTCCAGTTAGAATAGCCTCACCTTCTCCTAAAACAGGAAGATAAGCTAGAATGTCTGAATTGGCAGAGGAACAAGATTGCCTTATAGCTTCTTTATCATTGTAATTAATTAAGCGATGAACTAAAAAAGTACCCATCTGAGATAAAGTTCCTACTGGGATATCCCTTGGCATTTGTGTAGATATACAGAGAAATAGTCCATATTTCCTACTTTCCTTTGCAATTTGATCAAAAGCAGTCAAGCTAGCTGATTGAAAATAGTCATCAACGATCACTTTATTCAAAAATTGATGAGCTTCATCTAAAACAAGTACAATAGGATTCTCTTTAAACTTTTGATTTCTTGCTAGTTTTAAAAGATATTTCCCAATTGCATTTGCTAAGATTTCTCGTGCTTGAAATTCATAACCTAAACCCTCAAATCCTATTCTAAGAACAAAATTTTTCTGCTGTTCATCAGAAAGAAATCCTTCAATAATCTCAATCAGGTTAGCTTCTTTTTCCTGAGTATCATTAAAATCAAAAGATCGATCATATATCTTCGTAGTTACCAGATTAGTTATTCTAGAAGATAGTCCGTAACAAAAATTGGCATCACGTTCACTAATTGGGCCAAAAAGCTTGCTGTCACTATTATCTGTTGGATAGATACACTCATAGATAATTTGTTTGCTTAATTTTTTTATATTGATATTGATATCTTCTGACTCAATTACTTCAAAATTTTGTAATTGATATCTCTCAAAACTTTTTATTATCTTTTTCGATTTCTTAAGATGTCCAGATTCAATGTCAATAAAATCCTTTATCTGATCTCTAGTACTTGGCTTGTCAATTTTATCTTGATATATTTTTACTATTTTCAATGAACGTATTGCCTCAAGTAGCTTAGGTTTTTGTACACCCTCAGATGGTTTAATTAAAAAGAATAAATCCTCTTTTGTTAGATTTCTATATTGAAAAAAAGCACTTTTTCCTATAGCAACAGATTGCACACTTTTTTTTATAGCCGCATACTCTCCAGTAGGATCTAACAAAATGACTTTAGACTTGTTATTGATCATACTTTCAATTAATTTTGCGATAGTCCAGCTTTTTCCCCCACCAGTTGTTCCCACTACTGCACAATGACGATTAAATAATGCCTGTTGACTCACACAAACCTCAGTTTCTGAATTAGATGTTAAATGGCCTAATCTAATATATGGAACATCCAAATCATTTTTTTGCCCAAATTTCATTACATATTTTTGAATAAAACTACTTGGACAAACAAAAACTTTAGCTCCTATATTAGGAAAAGCATTCAAAGTGTGTTGCGCATTTCCACTAAAATAATCAAAAGAAAGTAAAATATCTACTTTAGCAGTTGGATGAAAATCCGAATTTTGAAATGATTTTTCCGATAACGTCAGTCTCTCTTTTTCAGGTAAGTCAATTTCTGAAATTTTGCCAATAAATCCAGCATTCTCTGCTTCAATAGTAACAAAATTTCCTACTAACCCACCATTAAATTCTTCTCCAGAAAAAATCGTTTTATTAAGCAAAGTAGAAGATGGGAAATGAACCTTGACAAATTGAGGACTTACGTGGCTAATATATCCAATAAAATAGTTATTATCAAATGGATTTTTTTCATTCATCCGAACTCCCCCATTTAGCCGATGAGTAAATTTCAGAATACGGATAACTATCTACAAATTCCTCAAATGTTTGCTTAGTCAATATTACATTCCCGGTTTGAGATACTTCTTTTTTTAAATCTTCATATTGATCCTCAGCATCTATATTCGGAGCTACGAATACTATTGTTATACTCGAGTTAACACTTAATGCTTCATAAATCATGGCATTAATATGTGCATCTCCACAACTATATCCAACAATTATAAGTAGTGTATTCTTGGCTCTAGTTTCTTGCTGAAATCTGCTCATCATTTCAAAAAAAGGCTGTTGATAGGAACTTTCATACTTATTAGAGCTTGGATAAATCATAAGTGGGTCTTCGGATTCATCGCTAATAATTACTTCATTGTTTTTAGCTAACCAATTTACTGAGCCATGGGGTTTATAAACATGAACTACATTCGGAACAAAGTTATCCTCCAAAACATTTTTATTAGTTATTCTAGTTACCACATCTAAATCAAAATTTGTTCCTTTGAATTTTCGAGGAAAATTAAAAGAAAAGCCATCAATAATCATAAATCCATTCTTTTCAGCTGCTTGTTCAAATAACGTATCATAGTTCAACGTAAACACTTTTGGTCTTGCATACTTAGTTTTCTTTGCTGCTAGCTTTCTTAAGAATTTGCGATGTGCGCTATTCTTTGGTAACTTAAGTGTGCAACTTTCTTTTACCATATTTCTAAGTTGCTTTATAAATTCCTCTACGTCTGTATCTCCAGTAACATATTGATATAATTGAGCATGTGTAAGAAGGAATTCTAAGTTAGTAGTTTCATTTTTAGGTTTAAACTCCTTGAAATTTATTTTATTACAAAAATCTTGCAAATGAGAATAACCGAATTTATTTACCGCTTCTTCCCATAAACCCGACATTAATTTTCCTTTTTTATCACCAATTCCAACTCCAAAAGAACTTCCTGCACCAGTCAAAACGATTGTATTTTCATATTGACGTTTTAAGTGTTTCTGCAAGGCTTCACCTCTCAACCTGATAGCGACTTGCTCCCAAGTTTCATTGTCCTTTTTTTCTTCATTAGAAATTTTTTTACCGTTTACTTTAACATATTCTTCAGTGAACTCAATATCATTATTGTATTCAATATATATTTTCTCGCTCAACAACACACCTCCATTTTGTCATTTTAAAATAAGATTCGTATTTTCTTATTCTAAAATAATGACTTTCGTTATAGTTTCATTTGTAACAAAATCTATCTGACCCAACGGAATTCCAAACCATTCTCTTGGAACTATTATTCGACCATTTATTCCAACTTTCACAACATCTAATTTAAATTCTTTTAATATTTTATAAACAGTATTATCAAATTTTGCTAAATCTACATTGAAATCATGGTACTTAGTTATGCAAATTTCTGTTAAACATTTCAAGAAAGTGATTCATATTTTTAGAAATCCTTCATCCACAATTTTTTGTTTAATCACATCATTTTCTTTTAGCCAACCATGGAAAGTATTTTGTTTCAGCTTATATCTCTTTTTTATTTAGTGTATCTTCATTTACAATTTTGAAGCTTCTCCTTCTTTTCTTACCTAGTTTAATCAAAAGTAATTATAATTTGTTATATTAGTATAGTTAAAATTTATTCAATATCTTCGAATTGCTTTATAGTTTTTTTGTAGCACTCCTCTTTGAATATATCAAATGTTCTATATAACATTTGTTTTGCACTTTTACTGTTTATTTTATCCTTGCATTTTATATTAATAAACTTAAACACAAATTCCGACTGAGGTTCTGGTAATGGTTGACCACGCTTAGTTGGGAATTCAATCTCTACTATACATTCACCAGAATTAGATCTAGTTTTAAATTTATAATTTATCTTCAAAAGAGATATTACTAAAGAAGGATGGTATGTATTATCTTTTAATATATCTGTTTCATGAAGTGCCTTTCCTTCAAATTTCATGTTAGATACTCTATCTTCCATCCATTTAAAATCTCTCGGTAATTTTTCTTCCACTTCTGAATCTAAAGATATTTCAATGTTGGTGATTTCATCAAAAGTAAATGTATCTCCAATGTCTAAACTATCATCAACAAAATTCAGCAAAAAATTGATTCGAGAACTGTTTGTAAAATCTCCAAATTTTATTCCTATCCCTTTCTCATCTTCTATAAATGATTCTTCTTTTAGAACAGAAGCTACCTTTTTTATTAAAAGAGCATTTAATTCCCTAGTTTCTTCAGCTGAATGCTCACTAGAAATCATTAAACTGTTTTCGTCTTTATTTAAGCAAATATCCAATGAAGCTTCATGAATACTGACCTGATCAAACCAATCCTTAGTTAAATCTGTTCGCCTAATTTTATAAGACATATGAAGCTGATTATTATTGTTTTCATACCTATTAAACTTATTTATATCAAGGATTTCATAGTTTTCGAGCTCCCACTTTTTTAGGTCTGCCATTTCTATTTCATTTAGTTTTGGAACTATTTTAATGAGGTTATTATCAGTAGTATAAACATAATTTTTACTTTTTCTTTTTGGAATAGCTTCTTTATTCTTTTGTTTTTCTTTCAACTCTTCAAACTCTTTTGGTGAAAGTAAAGATGTTAAGAGCAACGGCAAAGTCTCATCCTTATTATAAGAACTTACAAATATCCCTTTCTGAGCCAGTGTATTTTTTAAATCACTTGGCGTTAAAACTTTTGATGATGCAACTAAAGGTTTCAAAGTATTCCCAAACGGAAGTATTGTCTCAACATTTTGCATTTCATCACTCATCTTAATTCCTCCCCAAAGATGCTATGTTCTCATTATAAGAACCTACTACTACTTTACTTGTAAAATCTTCATCTTGAAAATTTTTTTTAACTCTCTGGACGGTGTTTTTCCCATATAAATGATTATAGTCAGGATAGAGAACAAAAGTTTGAGCCGGCCAAGCTTTAGCTAACATTTTTGTAAAACCCAATGAACGTTTTAAAGAATCTTCACTAAAATTTTCATTTAAAAAAACAGCTAGATAGTCTTTTCCATCTTGTTGAGCTCTTATAGGTAATATATTTGTATTAATCAGCTGTACTGGTAAGATTTTTCCACACTCCCTTGACTCTGCTGGATTAGTGTGATTAAAACCCGTAAAATGATACTCAAATTGATAATCATCGTATGTTTTTTGCGCATACCTAATAGATCGAAGCATAAAATTCAATTTGTTATTATCAACTAAATACACTGGTCCATAATCTATCTTATCTGTATTATTAAAATTTGAAACATCCGCTATTATATCTCTAGTATCATCTGAGGCTTGAGAAATCCAAAATATAACCCCAAATGTTTTTCTTTCTTGAATATTTTGAGGAATTTTCCTATCTACATATTTACTGTCATATGGGAAACACTCCATTCCCTCGGAAATATCTTTTAAAAAACCTTTAAAGAGACTTGTAGGACTTGATGGATATTCATTTGTAGTATGTTTTACTGAAATTAAAATATCTTCTTGTGTATGTTGTTTTAACAACTCACTTTTATATCCATAGTATCCATCTATCCCATGTGATTCCGATTTCCTATTATGCTGTTCATGTACACAATCAATTGTAATTCCTTCTTCCAAACTACTCCATCCAATCAATTGTAAGAAATTTGATATAATTTTTTCTCCAAACTCTCCCGAATTTTTTGACTTTTCACCAGCCATTATTAAGCCCTCCTTACTTTTTAGAATTAAAGAAAATTTTCACAAAGCTCATTCCCGTATCATTATCGTATCCTTCTTCTAAATATTCAAAATTAGTAATACGTAAATCTACACCTGTATCTAGTCTCATCTTACTAACTATATTTTGTTTAGACTTTTGTAAAGCGCTTTTAGAAACTTCAAACCTCTCCATTGGCTGTAACTCGTGCTTCTCTTCATATTTCTGTTTGAATTCTGTATATTTCTTTTTATCTTCAATACTGGGTAAAACTTTTTCTAAGAATTCTTTATTATCAAATTCTCTATTTTCATTTATATATTCATATGTCTTTTTCTTAAATTCCAGGACTTTTTCCGGTTTCTTTTTCAATTCAACTTCAAGGATTTTTTTTGAGAATTCATCATTAATTTTAAGTAATTCTTTGGTTTTAAATTCAATATTTTGATGTCGCCTAACATTCAGAAAGTTTATTTCCCAATATTTTGCAATACTCTTATCTGTTTTTGCAGAAGAGTCTATAATCAAAACTTCATAATTAGTATCATAATCACTGCTAATGACTAAGCAGCCTTTGTCTATTTTATTCAGATTCAGACCTTTTTCATAAGAAAAAGAAAAGCTTCCTCCATCTTTATCAACTTTCAAAAAAGTATCTTTATTTTCTGCTTTAAATATACCTGCTACTTTTACAGTATTACTTTCATCTGTAAAATACACCATATAAAAATCCCCAGATTTTATATTAGGATGATCTGAAGAATTGTATAAATGCTTTACTATATTTACTGACTGCTCATAAAATGATGCTGAATTTTCAAAAACTAATTTCGTAAAATGATAAACTTCATTCAAACTGATCTCGCTATCGTGGTGAAAATTGTAGGTATCCTTATCTACAAACAATTGTAAAAAATATTTTTCTAGAATCATTTTTAAATTATTGTCCTCAATTGACACCAATTTTTCAGAAATTTGATATCCTTCATTTCGGACTTTATTTCCAACTTGATGTATGACTACTTTTTCTAAAAATAATTTATCAAAATCAATCATTTTCTAATCCTTCTCTCTTCTAATTAAATAACTAATATTTACCTTGAAATTTCTGCGATTTTACCATCCCCTCTTTTCAGTTTTAAATTGCTTGTGAAAACTTGTTTAAAAGTGCTTCATTCTTGCACTACATTATTATCTTATTTAACAAATATCCTTTTATTTTATATCTACTACCTATTATACCCTATAAACATTCATATTGAAGATAAAATTAATGATGTGACTTCATTGAATAAACTCAATAGCGTTGTCAATAATCAAAATTCCAGAAACTCTAATAGATAAATCAATACATAATTCGTATTTTTTCCGTTAACTAATTCACTTAATCACAATAATTTAATATTAGATAGTCTATAAATCTTATTCAAAGAAAATACCATACTTATAATGTTTTCTATCTCATAACCTAGTATTTCTTTCCATGATTATAGAATTTATTGTACACGTAACTAGTTATTATACTTTTCCTCTTTTATTCCAATCGACATTAGTTCACACTCATATCAAAACAATCGGAGACCTCAATAAATGTAGTAGCCATCCATTTCATGCTACTTGATGCTTTACCAAATCTTTTTCTTATCTGCTTGAACACATATTCTTATAGTTTATCTTGATCACCTAATTTTTATTAGTGATTACCTGTAATACAGACACTAAAATATTGAAGAACAAAAAAAAAGCACCCTCCAATGGAGAATGCCTTTGAAATCTTCGATAAAAAGATTAACGTTTTGAAAACTGTGAAGCTTTACGAGCTTTCTTAAGACCTGGTTTTTTACGTTCAACCATACGTGCGTCACGAGTAAGTAAGCCAGCACGTTTAAGAGCTAAACGGAAATCAGGATCAACTTGTAACAATGCGCGTGCGATACCGTGACGGATTGCACCTGATTGTCCAGCGTATCCACCACCATTTACGTTTACAAAAACATCGTATGAACCTTTAGTTTCTGTAACGCCGAATGGTTGGTTGATTACTTCACGCAAGTCTGCGTGTGGGATGTATTCTTCAACATCTTTTTTGTTAACAGTAATTTTACCAGTACCTGGTACTAAACGTACGCGGGCTACTGCATTTTTACGACGGCCAGTGCCGATATATTGAGCTTGTGCCAATGAAATTCCCTCCTATTAGATTAAGTTTGTGATGTCCAATACTTCTGGTTGTTGTGCAGCATGTGGGTGTTCAGCGCCAGCATAAACATGAAGTTTCATTCCTTGTTTACGGCCTAAAGTGTTTTTAGGAAGCATGCCTTTTACAGAAGTTTCGATCAAACGACGAGAATTTTTAGCACGTAATTCTCCAGCAGAGACTGATTTCAATCCTCCTGGGAAGTTTGAGTGACGGTAATAAATTTTATCGCTTGCTTTGTTACCTGTTAATTTGATTTTTTCTGCATTAATGACGATTACGAAATCGCCTGTATCCACATGAGGTGTGAATGTTGGTTTATTTTTACCACGTAAGACAGATGCTACTACTGCTGAAAGACGACCCATAGGAACATCTGTTGCATCTACTACGTACCATTTACGTTCTACTTCGCCTGGTTTGGCCATATATGTTGTACGCACAATTTTTTCCTCCAATTCAATTTCACGAATGTTTGACATACACTTGAGTTTCCGGGGCTCTTGTGGGGCAAACAATACCATATAACATAATACCTTCTATAAAGCCTAATGTCAACGTAATTCCGCCTCTTTTTGAAAATTTTCTCCATTCGTTTTCTGCCATTTTCTCTGAAAAACGAAACTTGTTGTTGCAAGCTTCTAAAACTGAATAACTTTATGAATATCATGTATAAACTTTCATTAACAAAGTGAGCATCCTCTTCTTTTCCTCAATCACCGATAATAGTATAAAAACCTGATAATCGCCACTTTTATGTATAAATATTTAATTTTGCCCTTGATTTATTATTTTTATTCTGATAAGATAGCTTCAATCACTTGAAAACACGCGGAAAAGGAGTTAATAAGTATGAAAGAAAAAGTAATATTGGCCTATTCTGGAGGATTAGATACCTCCGTTTCAATTAAATGGTTAACGGACCAAGGATATGATGTGGTGGCTTGCTGCCTAGACATCGGTGAAGGTCGCGACACCCAATCCATTAAAGACAAAGCTTTGGCAGTTGGCGCGATTGAATCTTATGCCATCGATGCCCGCGAAGAATTCGCCCAAGATTTTGCTTTGATCGCTTTACAAGGCAATACTTTTTATGAAAATTCTTATCCTCTTGTTTCCGCTTTGTCTCGTCCATTGATCGCCAAGAAATTGGTAGAGTTGGCATTAGCGACTGGCGCAACGACCGTCGCCCACGGCTGTACTGGTAAAGGCAACGACCAAGTTCGGTTTGAAGTGGCGATCGCTGCTTTAGCGCCTCACTTGAAAGTCATCGCACCGGTTCGGGAATGGAAATGGTCCCGGGAAGAAGAGATTGCCTATGCGGCTGAAAAAGGAGTGCCGATTCCCGCTGATTTGGACAATCCGTATTCCATCGATCAAAACTTGTGGGGACGTGCCTGTGAGTGTGGCGTCTTAGAAGATCCTTGGGCAACGCCGCCAAAAGGGGCCTACGCTATCACGCAAGAATTAGAAGATACTCCTGACGTACCAACGATCGTTGAGATCACCTTTGATCAAGGGGTACCGACCGCCATTGATGGCGAAACGATGAATCTAGCAGAATTGATCATGAAACTGAACCGGGTGGCTGGCGAACATGGCGTTGGTCGGATCGACCATATCGAAAATCGTCTGGTGGGAATCAAATCACGGGAAGTTTATGAATGTCCGGGAGCGATCGCTTTGATGACGGCTCATAAAGAATTGGAAGATTTGGTCTTTGTACGGGAATTGGCGCATTTCAAACCAATCATTGAGCAGCAATTAGCCCAAGTCATCTATGATGGTCTTTGGTTCAATCCATTGACGGAAGCCTTGATTACCTTCCTGAAAAGCACGCAAGTCTACGTCAACGGGATCGTGCGTTTGAAATTATTCAAAGGCAACGTCATTTGTGAAGGACGGAAATCTGAAAACAGCCTGTACGATGAAAACTTAGCAACGTATACTTCTGCAGATACCTTTGATCAGCATGCGGCTATCGGCTTCATCAAATTATGGGGACTGCCAAGCAAAGTGCACGCTGAGATCCAAGCACAACAGCAACTAACAGAAACATTGATTTAAGTATGCACGGCTGAAGCTGCCGCTTCAGCCGTAATCTTTTTTTGAGGTGAGAATATGGCAAAATTATGGGGCGGACGTTTCGATGGGAAAAACGAAGCATGGATCGATGCTTTTGGGGCTTCCATCACGTTTGATCAAAAGTTAGCAAAGCAAGACATTCTTGGCAGTTTGGCCCATGTCAAAATGCTGGTCCATACGGGCATCATCAGTCAAACCGATGGCGAAGCGATCATTGACGGCTTGACCACGATTCAGCAGCAATTAGCCGCTAGCGAGTTGACCTTCACGATTGAAAATGAGGACATCCATTTAAACATCGAGACATTCTTGCATGAATTGATTGGACCAGTGGCAGGCAAATTGCATACTGCCCGTAGTCGTAATGACCAAGTGGCGACCGATATGCATTTGTATTTGAAAGAAGTCGTGCAAGAGGTGATCACTTTGATCGCTGAGTTGCGAGAAGCGCTGGTTTTACAAGCCGAAGCCAACATCTACACCATCATGCCCGGTTATACCCATCTGCAGCATGCACAGCCGATTTCTTTTGCCCATCACCTCTTAGCCTATTACAGTATGCTGACACGTGACCAAGAGCGTTTCAGTGAGAGTTTGAGCCGCATCGATGTGATGCCTTTAGGCAGTGCCGCTTTAGCAGGAACTACCTTCCCCATCGATCGCGCCTTCACAGCTCAAGAATTGGGGTTCAGCAATATTTACAGCAACAGCCTAGATGCGGTCAGCGATCGTGATTTTATCTTGGAATTTTTAAGCAACGCCTCTTTATTGATGATGCATCTGTCTCGTTTTTGTGAAGAGCTGATTCTTTGGTGCAGCCACGAATACCAATTTGTGGAACTGACCGATACCTTCTCCACCGGCAGTTCCATCATGCCTCAAAAGAAAAACCCTGACATGGCGGAGCTGATCCGTGGAAAAACAGGACGTGTCTATGGGAACCTCTTTGGTCTTTTGACGGTCATGAAGGGCTTGCCGTTGGCGTACAACAAAGATTTCCAAGAAGACAAAGAAGGCATGTTTGACAGTGCCGAAACCATCACGAAAAGCTTGCAGATCATGACGGGCATGATCGCAACGATGAAGGTCAATCAAGCACGGATGCAAGAATCCACTGAAAAGGATTTTTCCAACGCAACAGAATTAGC
>Ga0153985_1000055_pt1 | contig 35320 bp, 34 predicted proteins | sample TSGA069MetaG_FD_104715 | JGI IMG/M metagenome (GOLD analysis project Ga0153985, IMG submission 104715) | Attine ant fungus gardens microbial communities from Georgia, USA - TSGA069 MetaG | ecosystem: Host-associated > Fungi > Mycelium > Unclassified | place: USA: Georgia, Alexander Wildlife...
ATAACTGTAGAAGACTGTCAAAAGACTATGAATTAAGCCTTTTTTCTGCCGAAAACTTCATACGACTTGCTTTTATATCGGTAATTATCAAGCGTTTTTAAATTCATGAAGACAGCTTCTTAGCGAAGTTTGGTGTGACGACTACTTTTTTGAATACGAGTGATCTCGCGGCGGTGGAGGCGGCGATCCAAGAGAATACCAAAATGATTTACTTTGAAACACCTACAAATCCAACCTTGGAGTTAACGGATATTGCAGCGATAACTGCTTTGGCGCATCAGCGTGATATCAGGGTTGTGGTCGATAATACATTTGCGCCGCCGCCGATCCAATATCCGTTGCAGTTGGGGGCTGATATCGTAGTCCATAGCGGAACAAAATATATTAATGGACACGGAGATGTGATTTCCGGTTTTGTAATTGGAAAAGAAGAGGATATCACACCGATTCGTAAAGATGCAGCAACGAAACTATGCGGCTCTACACCGAGTCCATTCAACTCATTTTTGGTTCTACGTGGTTTGCAGACCTTGGAATTGCGGATGGCCCGTCACTGTGAAAATGGCTTGGCAGTCGCTGAATATCTTGAAAAGATGCCTTTTGTAGAAAAAGTTTATTTTCCTGGATTAGAAAGTCATCCTCAGTATGAACTGGCTAAGGCACAGATGAACCAACAATTTAGCGGAATTATGGCGTTTGAATTGAAGGAAGGTATCAACGGTATGGATAGTTTTACCGCTTGTAAAAAGGTTGTGAATCAATTAAAAGTGGCTTCGATCGCGGTCAGTCTTGGCGATCCAGAAACCTTGGTGCAGCATCCAGCCAGTATGACTCACGGCAATATGCCAAAAGAAGACCGGGAGGCGGCGGGAATCAAAGATAATTTGATTCGTTTGTCTTGCGGCCTAGAGAATAAGGAAGATATCATTGCTGATTTCGAACAGGCTTTTACCATCCTAAAATTATAGTTGTTTTGGAGAAGACAGCCGTTTGCCATTGGTGAGAGGGAAACGGGTAAAAAAGATCCTTTACCTGAGAAAGGAGACGCATGGAACAGATAAGAGTTGCCGACGTATCGTTTGCTTATAAAGAAGCACCGGATCGATTGATTTTGAAAGACATCAATTTGGAGATTCAATCAGGCGAGTTCGTTTGTTTATTAGGGCAATCGGGTTGTGGCAAGAGTACCTTTTTAAGGTTATTAGCAGGATTAGAGATGCCGACTTCGGGAACTCTGACCATTGACTCTGCACCGATCAAAGGTGCGAGTTTGGAACGAGGCGTGGTTTTTCAAGACTATGGTTTGTTTCCTTGGATGAGTGCAGGTGAGAATGTCCTGCTGGCATTAAAGCAAAAATATCCGCAAAAAGATAAAAAAGAATTGAAGTTGATCATTTTAGATATGTTTGAAAAGGTCGGTTTGGCACCATCAGTCTATAAAAAATTGCCGAAAGAACTTTCGGGCGGGATGAAGCAGCGTTGCGCGATCGCGCGTTCATTGAGTGTTGATTCACCGATTTTATTGATGGACGAACCCTTTGGTGCTCTTGACGCAGTGACTAGAGCACGTTTGCAGGATTTGATTCTTGATTTGTGGTCAAAGGAAGAGACGAGAAAAACTGTTTTTTTTGTGACTCATGATGTGGATGAGGCACTCCTTTTAGCGAATCGCATCGTTGTTTTGGGCCAATCGCCTAGCAATATCATTTACGAATGTCGAATCCCAGAAGAAAAACGAGCGACTCGGGATGCCCAGTTTGAAAATTTGGAATTTTTAAAATTGCGCAACACATTGATTAAAAACATCAATCGTGATGTTGAAAAACATATTGAATAAGGACATTAGGAGGAGAATTATGAAAAAAAGAGTGATTGCTTTGTTGGCATTATCTGCGCTGGTGTTAGGTTTGGGCGCTTGCGGCGGAAACTCAGCGAAAAGTGATTCAGCTGATTCTAAGAAGGAAGCCGCAAAGGATGAATCGAAAAAGATTACTTGGGCACAAGGAAACAGTGGAAATGTCTTGGTGAGTATTGCCAAAGACCAAGGCTATTTCAAAGAAGTGGGGTTGACGATTGATGAGGTTCCTTTGGATGAAGGGCAGTTAGAGGCAGTTACGACTGGGCAAGTAGATATCGCTTCTAACTCCGGAACGTGGACACCTGTTCAAATGATCGCGGCAGGCGATGACATGGCGATCATTGGCGGCTTCATGTTGACGGGTTCGATGCCGATCATTGCGGCGGATGATACTGAATGGAAGGGTCCTGAATCTTTGCTTGGCAGCAAATATGGCGATACGATCTCTCGGTATGCCACATTGCATGAATTATATGAACAAGGACATGACTTAGAAAAGGAAATCGAATTTGTCGATATCAGTGACGATGATGAAATCACTGCGATTCAAAAGGGTGAGCTTGATTATGCCGTGATCGGGACAGGGAAGATGTACCAAGTTGAAAATACCAAAGGCATCAAGATCGTTGACTATTGCAGCGACATCACACCAAATTATTCTTGCTGCCGGATGGTTGCGCGAGATTCTTGGGTGAAGGACAATCCTGAAACGGTTAAATTATTAAACGAAGCGTTGATCCGTGCGCAGGCTTACTTTGAAGCAAATCGTGAAAAATGTGTTGGGTTGATGGCGGAACAATTGGGAACGGATAAAGAGTACGTGGAAGCATACATGCTGAATGAGCATTATCGAATCAATCCAGACACTGTTAAAAATACTGTGATGGATAATTATAAGTACATGAAGGCAGTTGGCGGTATCGATCAAGAGGATAAGAATGTGAAGCTTGAAGACCGCATCTATTCAGATCTATATAAGGAAGCATTAGATAATGCCGTGGAAAAATACAGTGATGAAGATCCAGAGTTCTACAAAAATGCGGTTAAGTTCTATGAAGAAAACAACTTATAGCCGCTTAAAGGATAATTTCAGATGAAAAAAATACGTACATTCATCAAAAAATACTGGATCACTTTTCTGATTTGCGTTGGTTTTGTCTTTTTATATAAGTACATTTCTGACAATAAAATGTTCAACGCGTTGATGTTTCCACCGGTTGAGGACATCTGGGCTGCCTTTGTTAAGGATCGTGATTATGCGGTGCTCAATTTGTTTTATTCATTGAAGCTGTTAATTCCTTCGATCGCGGTAACCTTGGTGATCGCTTTAGGATTAGGTGTACTGGTCGGGATGAATACCCGATTGCGGGAGATCCTGCATCCGATTATCTATGCCTTTAGTTGTGTTCCGTCGATTTTACTCTCCCCCTTTGTTGTTTTGCTGGCACCTGATTTTTGGTGGGCATCGGTGATTTTGATCGTTTATGGAACCGTCTGGGCGACGCTTTTCGCGACGATTACCGGGATTCAAACGATTGATAAACGCTATCTGGATAATGCGGCGACATTGGAATTACGAGGTGCGCGGAAATTTTTTAAGGTGATTTTACCGGCAGCCAGTCCGTCTATCCTGTCGGGCTTTGTTAATTCGTTGCGCAGTTCCTTTGTAATGCTGGTCTATGCAGAAATGTATGGTGCAACGTATGGTTTGGGCTTCTATGTTAAGCGTTACTCTAGCCTCGGGATCTACAAAAATATGTGGGGCGGCTTCATCTTCATGGTGTTAGTACTCGTGTTGGTGATGCAGCTGTTTGAGAAAATTAAAAACAGGCTGCTGAAATGGACGATTGATTGATCTATAAGCAGTGAAATTTCGAAAAGTTGGCGGGGGTTTTAAGATCTCCCGCCAATTTTTTTCTAGTTTATTTAGCTAGAAAATAAGACATTATCCCATAAATGTCCTCGCGAAATTCTTTTTTTTAATACTAAAAAATATAATCGGATTAAATTAAAATTTTTGTTGAATTTAATTAAATGAGAGCGTATACTCGTGATTATTGGGTGTCTGAAAAAAATATTTTTTTAAATAAAAAAAGATAACAGTAGTTATCTCTTTTTTATCGCACTCAATCACACAAATGCATGGAAATCAGGAGGAAAAAAGATGCGCAGGGAAAAAAATAGATGGCTGATCGCCTTATCCGGAGTAGCGATTCATCTGTCTATCGGTTCAGCATACGCATGGAGCGTATTTAAGGAACCAATCGAAGAGTTGACCGGTTGGGATAAATCGTCGATCTCTTTTGCATTTAGTTTAGCAATTTTCTGTTTAGGAACATCAGCGGCGTTTATGGGGAAATTTGTAGAAAAATTTGGCCCGAAGAAAACGGGAACAGTCGCGTCGATTTTATTCGGATTAGGAATCATTTCGACTGGTTTTGCTATTTCTAGTCAATCGCTGCCAATGTTGTATCTGACTTACGGAATTATCGGCGGGATCGGTTTGGGAGCTGGGTATGTGACACCAGTGTCAACAATGATTCGCTGGTTCCCAGATAGAAAAGGATTGGCTACTGGACTTGCCATCATGGGCTTTGGATTTGCATCCATGATCACCGGTCCGATCGCCCAGCAATTGATGGTGCGTGTCGGCGTTTCTCAAACCTTCTATATTTTAGGGGTTGCTTATTTCTTAGTGATGTTCACAGCTTCGCGCTATTTGGAAAAACCGCCAGTTGACTGGACACCGGCAGGCTTTGAAGCCCCGAGTCCAACAGAAGAAGTGAAAGTACAATATCGCGGCGTTCAATTGACCGCTAACCAAGCAATCAAAACCAAAACATTTTGGTTATTATGGTTTATGCTGTTTCTAAATATTACTTGCGGAATCTCGCTTGTTTCGGAAGCTTCACCGATGGCTCAAGAAATTACCGGCATGTCTGCTGGGATGGCTGCTACGATGGTCGGCGTGATGGGTGTCTTCAACGGCTTAGGTCGTTTGGTCTGGGCGCTGATCTCAGATGTCTTGGGTCGAAAAAATGTCTTTACGATTCTGTTTATTATCGATATTGTCGTTTTATTAAGTTTATCAGTTGTGAGTTCACCGCTGATGTTTGCGGCATTGATCTGTCTATTGATGACTTGCTACGGCGCAGGATTTTCGATTGTACCAGCGTATATCGGGGACGTCTTCGGCTCGAAAGAAGTCGGTGCGATCCATGGATATATCTTAACTGCTTGGGCAGCGGCTGGAATGTTTGGTCCGATCTTCTTAGGAAAGATCACTGAAATATTCCATGCGTATACGAATGTTTTACGAATCTTCGCGGTATTAGCGTTAGTTGGTTTTACGGCTTCGATGATCATTCGTGCGTCAATCAAAGGCTTGGCAAAGAAATCAACCGATAGTGAGACACCGGCAGGATCAAACTGCGATAGCACAAAACGTGCCTAAATAATAAATTTAAAGCGATTGAAGTCCGTTGATTTCAATCGCTTTTTTTTGTCGTATGAAAGGAACAGGACGTATCTGAATAATGGTTGACTACTCAACTAATATTTGGTAATTTAGTTGAGTAGTCAACTATTTTGTTTGTGGACTAGGATCTTCGTTCCACTTTTCGCAGTGGAAAAAAGAATGTTTATAGGAGGAAATCATGAAACGAAGTGTCGGACGGTTGATTTCGATTTTATATCGAAAAAATCAAATTTATTTAAACGCGGCAATGAAGCCGTTGAACATCACAAGTGCTGAACAACCGATCTTAATGTATTTGTATCGGCATAATGCGGTACCGCAAGAGGAAATTAGTGCGTATCTTCAAGTAGACAAGGCTTTGACGACACGAACGGTTCAAACCTTATTGGAAAAAGGGCTGGTAACGAAGGAAAAAGACGAGAAAGACAAACGCTGCAACAAGATTTCTTTGACACAAAAAGGGTTGGACATGCGGGAAGCAATGATCGAAAAGTTCGATGGCTGGAATCAAATCATGTTGGACGGGATGGATGAGGCAAAGCAGGAATTGCTTTTTGAGTTGTTGGAAGAAATGGTTGAAAAAACTGAGCAGCATGATTTAAAGGGAGGCTAAAAAATGGAAGCAGCAAATCCGTTAGGGATTGAAAAAATTTCAAAATTATTGTGGCAATTTTCAATTCCGGCAATCATTGGGATGGTAGTAAATGCGTTATATAATGTAGTGGATCGAATTTACATCGGTCATGCTCCAGGGTTAGGAGCAGATGGACTAGCCGGGATCACGATCGGTTTTCCGATCATGATCATTTTATTATCGATCGGTATTTTGTTTGGTGTAGGCGGCGCCACTCTTTTTTCCATGAGGTTAGGGCAAGGAAAAACAGAGGAAGCCGAGCTTGCATTGGGGAATGCTTTTTCCTTACTGATCATCAGCGGAGTCTTATTTATGATTTTGGGCCATTTGTTCTTGTCTCCAGTATTGTCGGTTTTTGGAGCTAGTGCGAGAGTATTGCCGTTTGCGATGAGCTATATGCGCATCATCTTCTCAGGTGCGGTTTTTCAAATCGTCAGTATTGGATTGAACAATTTTCTGCGTGCAGACGGACAGCCGAAATTGGCGATGATCACCATGTTTATGGGAGCAGGTGTTAATATCATCCTTGATCCGGTCTTTATCTATGTGTTTGATATGGGGATGGCTGGAGCTGCTCTAGCGACGATTCTTTCTCAATTCATCTCCATGGTGTGGATTTTATTTTACTTTTTAAGTAAACGCAGTCATCACACTATTCAATTGAAAAACATGCCGATCAAGCTTCACATAGCAGCTAGAATAACGGCATTGGGTCTGCCAAACTTTCTGCTGCAATTAGGAAATAGCCTGTTGAACGTCGTATTGAATATGACCCTTTTAAGCTATGGCGGTGATATTGCTGTTTCTGGTATGGGGATCGTCAATAGTATTCAAACGATTTTGCTGATGCCGATCACTGGACTTGTTCAGGGGGCGCAGCCAATCGTCAGCTTCAACTTTGGCGCAAAAAAAATTCAATCGAGTAAGAGAAACACAAAAATACGCGATCTCGATCGCAACATTGATCGTATTGATTGGCTGGTTGGCTACCAGAATTATGCCGGAACAATTGGTGCGGCTGTTTAACAATGAGCCTGAATTATTGTCTTTTGCAACGAAGGCTTTGCAGGCATGGTTTATGTGTTTGCCGTTGATTGGGTTTCAAATTGTTGCTTCGAATTTTTTCCAGGCAACTGGACGAACGCGTTCAGCGATCTTTTTAACCTTGACTCGCCAAATCATTTTATTGATTCCAGCTCTGTTAGTGTTTTCCAAAACGTGGGGCATGGATGGTCTGCTCCATGCAGCACCTTTTGCTGATGCTGGTGCGGCCATTTTGACCGGTGTCTTTTATGTGATTGGTATTAAACGGCTGATCAAGGAAGAATCAGAGCTGGAAGGGTTGAATTACGAAACAGAATAAATAAACTAGAGTGTACCGTTTGCTGCGGTACGCTTTTTTGTTTCGAGAACACGCTTGATTAATTTGAAATAAACTGTCTTTTGTGAGAAGAAGCAATTATAATTTGGAAAAGGCTTGCAGATCAAAAATGGAGGATTGAAAATGTTTGTTGTGAATCTCATCGAGAAAGCTCATGTAGATACAGTTCCCTTCTTATTTGGTGCATTAGGAGTAATCACTCTGGTAATTAGTTTGCAGCCCTATACTGGCGGGCTTGGGTATCGAGGTATTGCGTTTTTATGCTATGGCAAACGAATCTGGCAGTTTTCGAATCGCTTGTTCGGCGTAGTGTTCGTTGCCTTGTCGATCCTCTTATATCTACTGTTTAACTTTGGTCCGCTCTTGGCTAATAATAAAGTGCTTGTTGCAACAAGTGCCTGTTTTCTGTGCTGTCTTATCAGTGATGGGGTTACGCTATACTTAAAAAGATGTCAGACTAAATAATGAAGGTTGACAAAAGAAATAAATGCGATTAAAATAGTTAGCATGTTAACTAATTGAGGAGCGAGTGTTATGAAGGAGCCGGAAACAATTGGGTTTGAGGTCAGAGAATTATCACTAATGATTGCTAGACAGATTGAAAAGGCAAGTAATGATGGGCATATTAGAGGGCCGCAAGGATTTGCTTTAGGTTTTTTGGTCCATAATCGTGACAAAGAAATTTACCAAAAGGATTTGGAAGAGCGATTGTCGATTCGGAAACCGACCGCCAGCAAGCTAGTTGATCGCATGATCAAAAACGGTTTTTTAACGACTGCTCCGTCTCAAAAGGACAAACGGCTGAAACAATTGATCGTGACCGAAAAAGCAATTCAGACAACGATCGAAGTTGAAAAACAAATTGATAATGTTGAAAAAGTTTTGAAACAAGGGATTTCTGAGGAAGAATTAACACAATTTTTCGCCACGATGAAAAAGTTCAAACAAAATATCCAACTATAATCTGATTGTCTTAACGATCAGATTTCTATTTAGACTGATGGTTAGCATGCTAATATAAAAGCTTCAGAGCTGCTTTTGTCAGGATAAATAAAACATCAATCACATGTATCGGCTATTTAAAAAATGGATAGACGATGCGAATACAAGTAAGGAGGCTTTTTATGATACAACTAATAAAACGAACCAATTCAAAAGAGCGGCTGCTGGTACTGGCGAGTGTGCTATTCATCGTCGGACAAGTATGGATGGACTTGAAAGTACCAGATTATATGTCGCAGATCACTACATTGTTACAGACGCCTAATACGGCGATCAGCGAAATTTTGAAACCGGGGGGCTGGATGGTCCTGCTTTCTTTAATGAGTTTTGTCTTTTCTTCGATCGTCGGTTTATTCGCTGCAAAATTGGCGGCGAGCCTAACTTGCCGATTGCGAGAAGACATGTTTGGCAAGGTGATGGATTATTCCACCCATGAGATCCAGCAATTTTCGATCCCAAGTTTGACTACCCGGACTACAAATGATTTAACTCAAATTCAACAGGTGGTCGCGATGGGATTGCAATTGCTGATCAAGGGGCCGATCACAGCGGTTTGGGCAGTTTTGAAGATTGCTGGAAAAAATTGGCAATGGACCACGACAACCGGTATCGCTGTTTTGATTTTGCTGATTATGCTGTCGGTAATTTTGACGCTTGTGCAGCCGAGATTTGCCAAAGTTCAACAACTGACGGACAAGGTAAACAGTATTACGCGGGAAAATTTAACCGGATTGCGGGTGGTTCGCGCGTACAATGCTGAGGACTATCAAGAAGAAAAATTTGAGGAAGCGAATCAAGACCTTACGTCAACGAATTTATTTGCGGGTCGAGTGATGGCTATGCTGAGTCCAGGAATGAGCTTGATTTCCAGCGGATTGACTCTGACGGTTTATTGGATCGGGGCTTATATGATCCAACAAGCGCAAGGGATGGTAAAACTCTCGCTCTTTAGCGACATGATCGTGTTCTCATCGTATGCGATGCAGGTTGTTATGAGTTTTGTTCTGATGTCGATGATCTTTATGATTTTGCCGCGGGCAACTGTTTCGGCAAAACGGATCAATGAAGTTTTAGTGAAAGAATCTTCCGTGGAATTTCCAGAAGAAGGAGAAAAAAGGCAGCCAGCGGTCAAAGGAACTGTGGAATTCGATCATGTTTCCTTTAGTTATCCAGATGCTTCCGAACCAGTGCTCCATGATATCAATTTTAAAGCGGCACAAGGAGACACCGTCGCTTTCATTGGCTCTACCGGCAGCGGGAAAAGTACGATCTTGAATTTAATTCCGCGCTTTTATGAAACTAGCGAGGGATCGATCTCAATCGATGGGCAGCCGATCAATACCTATAGTCACGTAAATCTGAACAACATCGTCGGCTATATTCCGCAAAAACCAGTCTTGTTCAGCGGAACGATCCAATCGAATTTAGACTTTGGAACGAGCAGCAATGATCCATTGGATGAGGCGAAAATGCAAGCAGCTTTATCGATCGCTCAAGCCAATGAATTCGTGAATGAAAAAGAAGATAAATTGAATAGTCACGTTGCTCAAAACGGCAGCAATTTTTCTGGCGGACAGAAGCAGCGTCTAGCGATTGCCCGAGTAATCGCACGGCAACCGGAGATTTTATTATTTGATGATTCCTTCTCTGCATTGGATTATAAAACAGATAAGAAACTACGTGAGGTACTAAAAGAAAAATTGGCTGACACGACCAAATTGATCGTGGCTCAACGAATCAGCACCATCATGGATGCCGACCAAATCATTGTTTTAGATGAGGGGCATATCGTCGGACAAGGAACCCATGAAGCTTTGCTTGAGACAAACGCGGTCTACCAAGAGATTGCTTATTCTCAGCTGTCGAAGGAGGAATTAGTCAATGGATAATACACTGGAAACAATCCAAACACAGTCGCAAGAACATCCTTTAAGGGATAATATTTTTAAAGCGCTCAATCAATATAAATGGCCTTTGATCGCAGCGATCCTATTTGCAACGATCGGCAGCATCACTCAAATCGTAGGACCAAATCGCTTAAGCGAGATCACAGATTTGATTACACAGGGATTAAGCGGATCAATCAATCTTACACGGATCAGTCAGATTGGACTGAGCCTAGTCATTTTATATGGAATCGGTTCGATCCTCTCCTATTTCCAAGGGTTCATCATAGCGACAGTGACTCAACGCTTTTCTAAGCAAATGCGCCGTCAGATATCAGAAAAAATCAATGCCGTACCCTTGAACTATTTTGATTCTCATAGTCAAGGAGACACATTGAGTCGAGTGACGAATGACCTAGATACTGTGAGTCAATCCTTGAATCAAAGTTTGAGTTCATTGTTTCCATCAATTACACTATTTATCGGCTGTCTGGTTATGATGTTCCGCACCAATTTATTATTAACGCTCACATCAGTTGTATCTGTGCTATTAGGTTTTCTGTTGATGGGACTTATTATGGCAAAATCACAGATTCATTTTAATCAGCAGCAGCACAAACTAGCTAAGATCAATGGTTTTGCAGAGGAGGCCTACTCTGGTCAACAAGTCATTAATGCATATAGTGCCGCAAAAGATATGAAGAGCGAATTTGGCGAAATGAATCAAGATTTTTATGGCAGTGTCTGGAAGGCGCAGTTTCTATCAGGAATCATGCAGCCGTTGATGGGATTTATCGGGAATTTTGGCTATGTTGCAGTCTGTGTTGTTGGCGCTGTTTTGACTTTGCGCGGCGATATTACTTTGGGTGTCATCGTCGCATTCACGGTATACATTCGTTTGTTTTCACAACCTTTATCACAGCTGGCGCAAGCCTTCTCTAACTTGCAATCGGCGGGGGCTGCTATGAGCCGAGTTTTTGATTTTTTGAATGAAGATGAATTGGCGGACGAATCAGAAAAAGCGGTGAAATTACGCAACGCAGAAGGCAATGTCCGTTTTGAAAATGTCAGCTTCGGCTATGATAAAGAACAGACGATCATCCATAATTTCAATGTTGAAGCAAAAGCAGGACAAAAAATCGCCATCGTTGGTCCAACAGGAGCTGGGAAAACGACCATTGTTAATTTACTGATGCGTTTTTACGAGACAAACCGTGGAGAAATTAAGATTGACGGCGTCTCCATCAAAGATATGACCCGAGAAGAAGTTCATGATCAATTTTGTATGGTATTACAAGATACGTGGCTGTTCGAAGGAACGATTAAAGAAAATTTGATCTATAATCAGCAGCATGTTTCTAATGAAACAGTCATCAATGCCTGTAAAGCAGTCGGAATCGATCATTTTATTCGAACCTTGCCAAAAGGGTATGAGACATATTTAGATGACAGCGTCAGCCTATCCGTCGGACAAAAGCAATTGTTGACGATCGCCCGCGCGATCATTAAAGACGCCCCAATGCTGATTTTGGATGAAGCGACTAGCTCCGTTGATACACGAACAGAAGAATTGATCCAAGCGGCGATGGATAAATTAATGAACAATCGTATGTCCTTTGTGATTGCACATCGTTTATCGACTATTCGAAACGCTGATCTGATCCTTGTCATGAACGAAGGAAATATTATTGAACAAGGAAACCATGAGGAATTGATGAAACAAAAAGGCTCTTATGCTGATTTATATAATAGCCAGTTCGAGAAAGAGCAACTTGCTTAAAAGAAAAAAGCGATTAGAATCAAGAGATTTTAATCGCTTTTTTGCGTTTTACATCAGAATAATTTCAGCCAATCGCATGTCTGAAAAGAGATATTAGCTAATTTGCTTTTTAGGTTTAAATGACGAGATATTCACATGAATAAAATTTCATGTTATTTTATCTTGACACATTTTTTGCTAAGTGATAAAGTGTCGTTGTTGAATCGTAACCATTACGATTTGTTTAATCTAAATAGTAATCGATCATATCAATGGTTTCCAATGATTCAAAGAAAATTTTAGTCGGTGTTGTTTCGATAACTTATCCAAAATAGGTTAAGGTGAACGGATCAATCGAAAGCTCGAGGTGTTTTTTTGAAATGACTAGTTAGAAGGAAAAAGAAGTAGCTAAGCAAAGAGTCAAAATAAATCAAAACGAAAGAGGCCCGGAATGAAAAAGAAATTAGGGATTATCCTTATCAGTTTATTTGCGCTTATTGGATTAGCAGCTTGTATGGAAAATAATCAAGCAGCGTCCCAAAATAAAGACAAGAAGTTGAAAATTGTCACCACTTTTTATCCCATCTATGACTTTACTAAAACGATTGTCGGAGATGAAGGCGACGTTTCTCTATTAATACCTGCCGGCTCGGAACCGCATGATTATGAACCATCCGCTAAAGATATGGCGAAGATAACCGAAGCAGATGCCTTTGTTTACCACAATGAGAACATGGAGACCTGGGTGCCGAATGCCATCAAGTCTTGGAAGAAAGGCGCGCCCAATACGATCGAAGGTACGAAGGATATGCTTCTGCTCCCAGGTGGTGAAGAGGAAGGCCATGATCATGGAGAGGAAGCGGGACATCATCATGAACTCGATCCGCATACTTGGCTTTCGCCACATCGGGCGATCAAGGAAGTGACTTCAATCAAAAATCAATTAGTGAAGTTGTATCCAGATAAAAAGGCAGAATTTGAAACGAACACTAAAAAATACGTAGCAAAATTAGAAGCTTTGGATAACGAATATTCAGACAGCTTAAAGGACGCAAAACAAAAGAATTTTGTTACTCAGCATACCGCTTTCAGCTACTTAGCTTTGGATTATGGATTGAATCAGGTGGGAATTTCAGGAATCAATCCTGATCAAGAGCCCGATCCTTCGCGAATCGCTGAATTGAAGCATTACGTTGAGGATAATGAAATCAACTATATTTATTTCGAGAACAATAATCAAGGCAAAGCTGCGAAAACACTTGCGGATGAAACTAAGGTCAAATTAGAAGTACTCAATCCATTGGAAAGTTTAACTAAAAAACAGATGGATGCTGGTGAGAATTATTTATCAGTGATGAAAGAGAACTTGGCGGCCTTAAAGAAGACGACAAATGTTGCTGGCAAAGAAGTAAAACCTGAGGAAGAAGCGAAGACTGAGCAGACAATCTACAACGGCTATTTCAAAGATGCTGAAGTGAAAGATCGAAAATTATCAGATTACGCCGGTGATTGGCAGTCCGTTTATCCATTAGTAGAAAATGGAACATTGGATGAAGTTTTTGATTACAAAGCAAAGTTAAAGAAGGATAAGACAGCTGCGGAATATAAGACCTACTATGAAAAAGGCTATAAGACGGATGTAGATGAAATCAAGATTACAGACAATAAAATCGACTTCATCGTTAACGGGAAACATCATAACTATACCTATGAATATGCCGGTCATGAAATATTAACTTATGAAAAAGGCAATCGCGGGGTTCGTTTCACCTTTGAAACCAAAGATCCGGCTGCCGGAGAGTATAAATATGTTCAATTCAGCGATCATGGAATCGCACCAGCAAAAGCGGCGCATTTTCATATTTACTTTGGCGGCGAGAGTCAAAAAGCCTTATACAATGAGCTCGATAATTGGCCGACCTACTATCCAACTCGTATGGCCAGTCATGAAATCGCTCAAGAAATGTTGGCTCATTAATAATCAAGTAAGAGGTGGAATTAATGGAAAAGACCGATATCTCTAGTGCATACCGACGCCTAAAGAGCCCCAATATTAAGACGCGCAAACGGGCGTTAAAGATCATCAAAGAAGCCAAAAGAAACCGAACAAGAAAATAGCAGAAACGATCTCCTAGACGAATCAATGTTTAGGAGATCGTTCTCGCTAAAGGAGTCTAATCAGAAAAATTTCTAAGGGTAAATGAATTATTTAAATCCGCAATTGTGCGTTCATGTTCAGTCATTTCCTGTAGCAACCTGAAAGATAGTATTGAAAACGATCAGAAAAAGTGTTTAAATGAGAATGAATCTCATTATCATTTGAGTTTCGGGAATGTTGGTAAATGAGTTGAAAATGTGGAAGGAGTTAGATAAATGAAGAATGAATCGGTATTGGTTCGTTACATTAAGAAAAAGAAAGGGTTGTTAACGGTCTCCGGTATTTTGGCGACGGTTTCAACAGTGGTACAGTTTATTCCTTTTTATTGTATTTATAAAATCATTGAATTATTGATGGTTGGTGATTATTCAGCCAGCGGCTTGATTCATTGGAGTTTAGTTTCAATGGGAAGTGTCTTAGTCGGGGTAGTTCTTCTGTATGCCTCATCGATGTGCTCGCATGTTGCTGCTTTCGACATTCTATATGAGATCCGAATGGATATCCTGCAGCATCTATCAAAAGTCTCGATGGGCTATTTTACTCGAAAATCGAGTGGTCAATTAATGAAGATCATTGATCAATGTGTCGAAAAAATGGAATCTTTTATCGCACATCAGATTCCTGATATTGTTTCAGCTTTGATCTTTCCATTGATCTATATTGGCTTGATGCTGAAAATTGATTGGCATTTAGGCTTGATGTCTTTAGTTCCACTTTTTCTGGCAGTCGGTATTTATGCTTATCTGATGGGGAAAACGATGAAGAATAATAAGGTAAAGGAATATCATGACGCGCTGGAAGCCATGAATAGTAATGGTGTTGAGTATGTTCGCGCAATGCCGGCGGTCAAAGTCTTTGGTCTATCCGTCGGAAACTTCAAACGATTCCATCAGAGTATTAAGGACTATCGGAACTTAGTCATGGATTGGTCCAATGGGTTTCGGTCAGGCTATGTTCTATTTACGACATTAATAACGTCCGTTGTTTTGTTTGTCATGCCATTTGGTGCGTTTTTGATTAGCCAAAGTCCGCAAGACAAAACGTTATCACTGACAGTCATGCTGTTTATCATTTTGGCTTCAGGAACGACTGGCCCATTTATGAAATTGATGTATGCGGCGTCGACCTTCAGTAATGTGAATGAAGGGGTAAAGCGCGTGGATGAAATTTTTGCAGAAGCACCAGTGATAGAAAAAGAGACAGCATCTGGTTTTTCAGGGAACGGTATTTCTTTTGAGGAAGTCTCATTTGCCTATACGGAAGGGAATTCTGTACTTAAAAAAGTTAGTTTTGATCTGAAGCCCAATACGATGAATGCTTTAGTTGGACCATCAGGCGGTGGGAAAAGCACGATTGCCCAATTACTATTACGCTTTTATGATCCGGCAGCAGGGTCGATAAAGATCGGCGGAACGGATATTCGTGAAGTAACGATCGATACATTGATGCGGGATGTTTCCTTTGTTTTCCAAGATGTCACATTATTCAATGACACGATCGCAGCGAATATTCGCTTAGGAAACAAAAAGGCCAGCTTGGAAGAAGTTCGCTGGGCCGCCCAATTAGCGCGCTGTGATGAATTCATCCAGGAATTGCCGAATGGGTATGACACGATGATCGGCGAGCAAGGCGTCTTCTTATCTAAAGGTGAAGCGCAGCGGATATCGATCGCACGGGCGCTTTTAAAAAATTCACCGATTTTAGTTTTAGATGAGGCAACTGCTTACGCGGATGCTGAAAATGAAGTGCATATTCAACAAGCGATCAGCGAACTGGTCAAAGGAAAGACCGTTTTGATCATCGCTCATCGTCTTTGGACGATCCAGCATGTCGATCAAATATTGGTTTGCGATAAAGGTGAGATTCAAGCTGCCGGAACACATGAAGAATTACTTGTCAGCAATCCGCTTTATCAGAAATTGTGGACGATCAATGAAGAAACGAAAGATTGGGAGGTTAAATAGGATGAAAGATGCGATTTATAATATTACTTCGGGCGAACCGAAAACGTTGGCACAGTCTACTTTTTGGGCGACTTTAGAATCAATTGCTCGTTTACTGCCAGCGGTTATTGCTTTTTACGGAATTTTTGAATTGTTTGAATCCTATCAACAGAACCGACCGTTGGATATGCGGCTTTATCTTTATCTGATTCTTGCAAGTGTGGTGTGGTTTGCTGTACAACTCTTAGTTTCTACGCTTGCCTACGACAGACAATATACAGCGGCGTATAACGTTTCAGAAAAAGGACGTACGAATTTGGCGAATCATTTAAGAAAACTTTCGCTAGGATTTTTAGACAGCCGTGATCCCGGCGACCTAACAACGATGATGTTGGGAGATTATACACTATTAGAAAGCGCCGTTTCTCATTTAGTACCGCAAGCTTTGGGCGCAGTCATTTTACTAGTCATGGCGTTTATTTCTCTATGCTTGATTGATTGGCGGATGACCGTGTGTCTGTATGCTATGCTGCCGATTGTATTACTAGTAGTCAAGGGTTCGAATATCTTAATGAAAAAACTGGGCGGACGGCACATCCAAGCGAAGGTAGAAAGTGCTTCTCGTCTTCAAGAATACTTGCAGGGAATCAAAGAGATCAAGGCTTATTCTTTAGGCGGTCAACAGTTTGCTCGAATTCAGCAGGCCTTTGATACGCTGCGGAAGGAATCGATTCGGATTGAAGGGGTGCTGGGACCAGTGGTAATGGTAGCTATCTCACTCTTGCGGATGGGGTTGCCGATATTAGTTTTTATGGGTTCTTATCTGCTTGCCCAAAGAAGTCTAGTGGAATCGGTTTTCTTAGTCTTTATTGTGGTGGCTAGTCGTATTTACGATCCCTTCACTACGTTGATGATCAATTATACGGAGATGCGTTATGCGCTGATCAGCGGTGAACGAATCATGAATATCCGCAATCAGCCGGAGGTTCAAGGAACAGAAGAGTTGACGGACGATTATACGATTCGCTTGAAGGATATTGACTTCTCCTATAAAGATGATCCTGTATTGCAAAAAATCAATCTAGAGATCCAGCCTAGAACACTGACGGCTTTGGTTGGTCCATCGGGCAGCGGAAAATCTACGATCGTAAAATTATTGGCACGTTTCTATGATGTTCAAGCAGGCGTGATTGAGATCGGTGGGAAAGATCTTACAACGGTGAATCCAGAAAATTTATATAGTCATTTATCGATGGTGTTTCAAGATGTCTATTTATTTAAGGACACGATCTTAAATAATATTCGTGTCGGTAATCAAGCGGCTACCTTTGAGGAAGTGGTCGAAGCTGCTAAAAAAGCTCATTGTCATGAATTTATCAGCGCTCTTCCAGAGGGCTATGACACACTGGTCGGTGAAGGCGGCTCAACCTTATCCGGCGGCGAGAAACAACGAATCAGTATCGCCCGAGCTTTCATCAAACAATCTGAAATCATTTTATTAGATGAAGCGACAGCCGCCCTTGATTTAGAGAATGAAGCGGGAGTTCAACGAGCAATTAAAAATCTAGTAGCAGACAAAACGGTGATTGTGATCGCGCATCGTTTAAAAACAGTTATGAACGCAGATCAGATCGTTGTTTTGGAAAAAGGAAAAGTTGCGGCGAAGGGAAAACATCAAGAGCTATACCAAACTTGCGACCTTTATCGCAAATTAGTCGATATGCAAAACGAAGCCACCAATTGGAAATTTAGTAAAAATTAATTCATTAATAGGAAATAGGATGTCAGTTTTACTTCTTGCTTTAGCAAGTTAGTAAAAGGATATACGGCTTGAACATAAAACTAATTTTTCATGGAAAAATTAATTCATTAATAGGAAATAGGAGTGACCAAATGAAAAAGAAAAAGACGGATAAACTTATCTCAAAAGATTATTTAACAATTGGATTATATACCGTGGTCGAGTTTGTTGTAATGATGGTGATGTCGATGGTGACATTGCCGATCATGGCCTGGTTTTATCCTTATGCGACAGCCTTTGTTTTGTTTTTTACCTGTCCAATTTATTTATTGATGGCATTTAAGGTGGGAAAAAGAGGAACCTTATTAATTTTCGGAGCTATCAATGGCTTGTTTTACGCCATTATGGGAACGGTCTACATTCTGCCCATCACATTGTTGGGCGGTTTGATCGGCGAGGTGATTTTAGCTAAGACGAAGGGCTATCGTAAATTGGGTGCTCAAACGCTGGCATTTACAATCTATAACCTTCTATACGGCTTTTCAAACTATATTATCCTAGCGATCTCCGCTGATTATTACTCCAAGATGACTAAAAACACGGGTTATTCTGGGGATCATCTTAAATACTTAACAGAACCATTTTGGATCATGATCTCTATTGGGGCATTGATCGCCGCGATTGTTTTAGGTTGTCTTTTCGGTTACAAATTATTGAATAAGCATTTTGTAAAAGCCGGTGTAATCAAATCTGTGTAATGAAAAGGAGACGTCTATGAAAAAAAGTATTGATCCTAGAATCCAATTTCTTTTACTGATCGTCCAAAGTATTTTAGTTTTGTTTGCAAGGATGGATCAATTGATTTTATTGAACTTTTTTGCGCTATTCTATTTACTTTATGCAGGTTTGATTCAAACAGCGATTAAGATGAGCGCGGTAATTGCTGCAACAGTCGCGCTATATATTTATATCGTGACTGCAGATCAGCAGTGGGTGAAAATGTTAGGTTTTTTGTGTTTCCTTGTCTTGCGTTTTGGGCCAGTTATTATAATGGCGCGTGTAATGCAGGAGGTACCTACAGGTCGTTTGATGGCGGCGATGCAGTCACTGAGACTGCCGAAAAATTTTATTCTCACTTTAGCAGTGACTTTGCGCTTTTTCCCGATCATCAAATTAGAAAATGACACGATCCAAATGTCTGCTCGCTTACGAGGTCTTTCATACTCTCAGCCTAAAAATTGGTTGCGGCCATTGCAGGCGTTTGAATACACCTTTGTTCCCTTAATGATGCGGACGATGAAAATCACAGATGAGTTGACAGCGGCGGCTATGACCAAGGGCATTGATTGTCCGGGCCAACGAACATCGATTTATCAGACCCGTTTATCCAACAAGGATTTACTGCTCGTTGTGTTTTTTATCGGTTTTACGGTCTGTATTTTTACATTCAACTTTTTGGAGGTCTAGATGGTACAATCAGCGATCAAGTTAAAAAATATCCGTTTTAGTTACGGCGCGGAAGAGCCGCAGTTGGATGATCTTTCGTTAGAAATAGGGAAGGGCGAATGTGTACTCGTGACCGGAGCTTCAGGGTGCGGGAAAACCACATTGACCCGTTTGATTAACGGCCTGATTCCCCACTATTATGAAGGAGAGTTGACCGGCGAACTTCAATTGAATGGAAAAAATGCCTTGGAACTGGAGGATTGGGAATACGGTGAACAAGTAGGAAGTGTCTTTCAGGATGCCCGTTCTCAATTTTTTACTTCGAATGTATTAGATGAATTGGCTTTTGCTTCTGAAAATTATCGTCTTGAAGCCCAAACAATCAAACAGCGAATTGATGATGTGCTGAAACTGAATCAAATGGACTATTTAAAGAAGCGAAAACTATCTCAGCTTTCGAGTGGTGAAAAACAAAAGGTTGCCATGGGCGCAGTGGAAGTTCATTATCCTGAGATTTTCGTGCTGGATGAGCCGTCCGCTAATTTAGATAATCATGGCAATGCACAATTGGCCGCAACGGTGGAGCAGTTAAAAAAAGCTGGAAAAACTATTGTGATCGCGGATCATCGAATTCATTATTTGATGGAAGCGGCAGATCGAGTTATTTACATGGCGAAAGGGAAAATAGTTGAACAATGGACGATCGAGGAGTTTCGACAGTTATCAGAGGCAAAGCGGCATTCTTTTGATATTCGTGAAAAACAGGAAGTTCCAATTACGGAATTGTTAAGAGCAGAAGCAGCGGATGGTCCCTCGTTTTTAACCTTGAAAGACGTAACGATTGGTTATAGTCGTTTAGCTCCGAGCTTGATTAAGAAGCTTAATTTCTCATTGGCTAAAGGTGAGATCGCTCTGATTACAGGAGAAAATGGGTTAGGGAAAACGACCCTGGCTCGTACTTTATGCGGATTAAATAGAGAGCAGGCGGGAATAATCAGTATTGACGGACAACCGCAATCTATAAAGACGCGGCGGGAAAAATGCTGGTTTGTTTTGCAAGATGCAGATTATCAGCTGTTTTCCGACAGTGTCTTGAATGAACTGCTTCTAGGAACGAAAAAGACTGAGGAGAATTTTGCGAAAGCAGAAAAACTGTTGAAGGAATTGAATTTATGGAGTTTCAAAGAGCAGCATCCGGCGACGCTGTCTGGCGGTCAGAAACAACGGTTAGTTTTTGCGGTTGGCTTGATGCGGGAACCTGAGCTGCTGATTTTAGATGAACCCACTTCGGGCCTGGATGCTGGCAACATGCGGCGAGTACAGCGGATGATCGTTGATTATGCTGATAAAGGAATAACGTTCGTGATCATTACTCATGATCTAGAATTTGCGAAAGGATTTGGTCGAAGTACGATCGAATTAGGAAAGCCTCGCCCAAAAAATATTCAACAGTCTGAATTGATAGTGTCTAAATAAATAGAAACGACTTCAAGAGAGTAGATTGTGCTAGCTTGAAGTCTTTTTGTTGATCGCTGTTGGGTAGATATAAAGAATCACCTAAAATTTTCTAATGAATGATTTATAGGTGCGCCTAACTTTTTAATGGATGGTAGAATAATAAAAGAAAAAAATTGTGGGGGCTCCTATGAAGAAAAACGTAACATACATAATCGCTTTATTAGCTATCATTTTATTAGGTCTTTTTATTCAGGCAAAGAGCAGTGTTTTTTATGATGAACCTGTGCTGCGTGTAGAAAAGGTTGAAGCGAATAGCTCAGAGAAAACACAAAAAATAGAAGGAAAGCTATTGAATCAAAAAGGGACCGTCATGTTAGAAACCACCTACTATGAAAATGAAAGTGTCTCTCCGCTGTACCGAAAGGGAAATCAGCTGATTCTGCAAAAATCGGCTAACCACTGGCAGGTATTAGCGTTGAAACGAGATGGGTATGTTTTCATTTTAATTGGTTTGTTCATCTTGACCGTGTTGTTCATCAGTGGAGAAAAAGGAATTCGAGCATTGATCGGCTTAATATTGAACAGCTCTCTATTAGTCTTGGTTTTATGGGTGAATCAGCGAAACAACGGTCTTTCGCTACTGTTTCTAATGGTAATTTATACGATTATTGCTGTATTTTTAGCTATGGGCACTTCTTATGGATTTAAAAAGCTAGAGGTCAGAAAAGTTTTTGGCACTTTAGTCAGCGTTTTTCTTGCTTTTCTTATTTGTCTTGTTGCGATGAATTTATTGAAAGATAGCGGTTTGCGCTATGAAGAGATGCAATTTATTACCCGACCATATCGTTCCGTTTTTTTAGCGGGGCTATTGATCGGTGCGATTGGTGCAAGTATGGACAATGTCGTGACGATCATTTCAGCTTTAGATGAGATCCGTATCCAAAATGAGCAGCTTCCGCTGAAAAAACTAGTACGATCTGGAAGAAAAATCGCTCAGGACACTGCTTCATCAATGATCAATGTATTAATGTTCGCGTATCTCAGCGGAGCCATTCCATCTGTAGTCTTCTATCTGGCAAATGGCTGGAATTTTTCCGAAGTCATCGGGATGCACCTATCGTTAGAGATTTTACGGACCTTATGTGGCGGTTTCGCGATTGTCTTGTCTGTTCCAGCGGCCTTATTCGCTTTTAGTATGGCTGAAAAATGGGAAAGGAGGGCAATCAGATGAGTGTATTGATTTGCCTTACCTTGATTTTGATGGGTTTGATGCTGTTGATTTTCAAAAAGAGTTCGATCTATATGATTACAGGTACTTTTGCCAATTTTTGCTTATTTATCTTACTACTGTATGTATTAAGTAAAGGATTCCCGGTTTATCCAGTGACTTTTTTGATTTTTTTAGGAGTAACAATAGTGACGCTGTTTTATATCAATGACTTCAATCAAAAAACAAAAGCAGCCTTTCTTTGTGTCTTATTCTTCTTGGTGGTGTTCACCATTGCTACATTACCTATCATACAACTTGTTAAGGTTCATGGATTCGCTATGGAGGAGTTGGATGAATTACAGATGCTGGATCTTTCCGCAGCTGTTCCATTCTCCACGCTTAATCTCTCAATCATCTTGATGAGTTTTTCTGGTGCCGTGATCGACAGCAGTATGGCGGTCAGCAGTTCAACCTATGAAATCTATCACCGCACGGAAAGACTAACGTTTAAAGAACTGGTCCACTCCAGTATGAGTGTTGTTCATGAGTTACTTAGCTCGACAATCAATACGCTGCTGTTTGCTTTTATGGGCTCTAGTCTAGCATTGATTATCTGGATTCAAGATTTGAACTATTCTTTTCTTGAGATTATCAATTCCAAAGCGTTTGTGGGCGAATTGTTGATCAGTTTATTAACGGGGATGGCCGCAGTGATTATTTTACCAATTACTTCACTCGTTTCTAGTTATATTTTTTTTAATCAGCATTTTAAAAACATAGAAAAGTAGTACTGTATCCTAGTATAGAAGTTATTAAGAATAAAGACATTTCTCACGTAACGTGATAGCTAATGAACTGCATAATGACTAATCCTTCTAAGAAATAGATAGAAGGATTAGTCATTATTTGTATTGATAGTTTAGAAATCTCTGGCAAGTCTGAAAACTGATCCTTTAGTCATTGATCTGAACAGGGCTGCTTAAAAAAGTTGAACAAATCGCTGCCAGTTCTTGTGGTGTTTCTTGCGCGCCGCTTTCGATCCAGGTGTAGAGGATCGACCAAAAGACGCCGCTAGTAAAGGCATGGGCATATTCCGCTATGTTGGGGCTGAGCTTTTCTTGTCTGACATACCCATTGTTCAATTTCGGTATTCGTTTTTGGTATTGTTTAAAAATGTAGAACATCAAATCATTTTTATAGAGCACCTTGAGTTGAGCAAGATGCTTCTGCCAAAAAGTGAAATGATGATAGACCAGTGTTTCGTAATTGGCGGCCGAGTATCGCTCTTCAAAGGCAGCATATTCTAAAAAAAGGCGTTCGACGGCTCGTTCCAGTACCTCCTCTTTGTTTTTGAAATAACGATAAAAGGTTTTTCTACCGATAGCCGCTTCCTGTGCAATCTGAGTTACTGTAATCAAGGCATACTCATCTACTTCCATCACGGCGAACAATCCAGCTATGATTTGAACTTCTTTTCCCATGAATGACCTCCTAGTGACACACTTTATGGTAATCTGTTTCCTTTGATTGAAAGGGTGTCGGTTCTCTCTTAAACTATAGTTGTGTGACACAGTTGTGTCAACTGGAGGAGAAGAATATGAAGAACATTGGGAAATGGTATGTAATCAATGGCGTGAAGCAATATGTCCAATTCATTAGCGAGAATGTTGAAAATCCGGTGTTGATTTATTTACATGGCGGATCTGGGGATGCAGCATTGCCGCTGGTCGAACACTTCAACAAAGAGTTGGCTCAAAAGTATACGCTCGCTATTTGGGAACAACGCGGCTCGGGAAAATCCTATTATCCGTTTGCGAAAAATGAGAGAATGACGATCAATACCTTTGTATCTGATTTAAAAGTTTTGATTGAGCATTTGCTGACTGAATGGGAAAAAGACAACGTTTGTCTAATGGGGCATTCGTGGGGAAGTATCATTGGGCTGGAATTTATCAAGCAATACCCTGAATTGGTGGACTATTACATTGGAGTTGGTCAAGTAGTCTGTTCCCAAAGGATGTTTGAAGATAGTCGGACTTATATTTTGAATCAGCCTGTGCGGCCAAAGATCAAACAACAGATTTCTGCAATCGATACATCCTTTAATCAGAAAAACTGGTATACAGATCTGATGTTCTTCATGAATCAATTGATCAAAACGAAAGGTTCCCTCTATAACCAAAAAACATATATCTCTTTTTATAACTACTTTATTCGTTCCAAAAACTATTCTTTGATGGATTGTATCAATCGATTAAAGGGATCAAAGCAGTCGATAGAACGACTCTGGCAAGAAGTAGCGACCATTGATTTTACGAAAGATACAAAGTTTGAGGTGCCGGTCATTTTGATCGAAGGAGAATACGATTACCATGCTTCGAACGAGCTCGCTTTTGATTTTTATCAAGCAATCGAATCACCCAAAGCTTATATTTGTATGAAGAATACCGCTCATTTTCCTCAATGGAGCAGAGCGGAGACCTTCAATCAAGTTGTGAATACACTGGAAATTCCCATCAAAAGCGGAGAAAATTATCTAGTGGTTTAGTTTACGAGAATTATCGGCGTTGCTAGATCGAATAAAGCCTTCAGAGATTCCATAAAGTAAGAATTTCCGAAGGCTTCAAAATGAGTAAATTTAGAAATCAAATTCGTCTGGAACAGGACCGCTGCGCAACGCTTCATTTAAATCATTCAGACGGGTCATATCTGTTTGATCCAATTCAAAATCAAATACATCTGCATTGCTTTGCATCCGTTGTTCGTGGACTGATTTTACGACGAGTAAAATGTCTTGTTGAATGTTCCAACGCAGGATGACTTGTGCAGGTGTTTTTTTGTGTTTTTCAGCGATTTCCAAAATAGTAGGTTCGTTTAATAATTTTCCCTGCATCAAAGGTGACCATGCTTGGATTTTGATAGTGTGTTTTTCGCAGAAATCACGCAGAGTTTGCTGAGATAATTTTGGATGTAGTTCCACTTGGTTAACGACAGGAACGACCTTAGCGTAAGACAGCAATTCTTCTAAATGATGGACCTCGAAATTGCTGACACCGATCGCTTTGATTTTTCCAGCGGCATACAGTTCTTCCAATGCTTGCCAAGATTCCTTGAAGGCCTCTTTGCCTGGCCAGTGGATCAAATATAGATCTAAATAATCTAAAGCCAACCGATCAAGAGTTTCTTCAAAGGCGGTGATTGTTTCAGCGTGAGTGAGATGATTGTTCCAAACCTTTGATGTAACGAATAAGTCTTCACGAGTTAGCCCTGTTGCGGCTAAACCTTCTTTAATTCCGATTCCCGTTCCCGTTTCATTTCCATAAATTTGAGCGGTATCGATCAAACGATACCCGTTAATAATTCCATTTTTGACGACTTCCGCTGTGTCTTCATCCGGAATTTGAAATACCCCTAAACCAAGTCCGGGGATTTCTGTTCCGTTGTTAAAACGTACCTTGTCTGTTAAAGAATGAATCATGTAAAAAAACCTCCTCATAAATTTCTTAGCCTAGTATATGAGGTAAATTTCCAAATGTATAGTACGTACTTTAAAGTGCTATAGGCACCAAAAAGTAATTTTTGTATAACAGCAAGAAAACCCAAAGAAAAAAATAGGAGTGGATGATTCAAAAAAAATATAAAGAAACAAACGATATTTTATAGTGCACGGAAAGATAAATTAACATGATGTCCGTTTTTGTAAACCTAATAATAGCTTTAAGATGTTAATTTATTAAAGAGTTCTAATAAATGTAAAGATAACTTATCAAAAACAGAGACAAGTAAATATTATTACGATTGATTTTAAAAAATTGGAAATTATTTTTTTATTGTTTAATCATGCAAAGCAGGAAATTTGTTTTTTTGGCATGATTCAAATATGCTGTCGGGGTATTTACAAAAAATGACGTCGATTAATACAAGAAAATTGCTGCTGAATAATCAGTGATCGAGTCCCTTTTTCTGGTAAAGCTCAAGGAAAATGGGCAAAGAAGTATCCACTAGAATCTCGGTAATCTCTTCCGGACTTTCTTTAAAATCTTTGCGCATCCAAGTTCCGATAATCAAATAACTGCCTCTGGCTAAGTAATCTAAATATTGGGTCAAAGTCTGAGGGTCAAAATTTACTGAAAAAATGATTGGCAGATTCCCTTTTAAATACTTATAAAAAAGGTTTCTCACATATTTCAACAGGTCAATATCCGTATTTTGTGAAGTAAGGATTTTTATTTTTTTACGATTTTCCCAAAGAAAATAAATCACGTTTTCGATCCTAGTGGTCAGAGTCGATCGGATGAGTTTGACACTGGGGGTTCCTACTGGGGTATAGAAATAGACATTAGATTGGAAAACGATGGTTAATTCAGCCAGAAACTCCTCAACAATGCTGTCTAACAAATCTTCTTTATTATGAAATTTTTTATAAAAGGTTACACGACTTACACCAGCATTAGTTGCAATATCATTGATCCTAATCGATTTGAACTCATTAGCAAGCAGCAGTTCAAGAAAAGCATCTTCAATCAGTTTGCGTTTTTCATCAACCATAACCTCACCCCCAATATGATTGTAACTTTATTTGAAAGCTGAGCCAAATATATAAAAGGAGAAAAAAGACTATTTTGAATAAAAATCTTGTTAAAAAAAGTATCTTCGACGCTTTTTTAGAATTATTGGCGTTGTCTAAATATGAAGATATTACAGTGAATGAAATCGTTGAGAACGCTTATGTCAGCAGAGTCACTTTCTATAACTATTTTAAAAATAAAGATGCTTTATTGGCTGAATTGCTCGATCAATTTTTGGAGACTTTCAATGAACTGTTAAAGGGTGATCAACGGTTATTGGAACAAATGAATGCGAATAAAAAGAAGGAAGCCTATCAGGATTTCTATCCATATACATATAAAATTCTCGATTTTTTCTATAGTAATAAAAAGTTAGTGCTGGCCTTCTTCAATATGAATCATGAAAAATTGGATTTTATTCGGCTATTACAAAAGAACTATCATGATCATTTTGTCCAAACACTGCCTCGGCCTTTCTATGAAGTCTTAGCAGAATCAAGAATCGAATATTATTCTTTGTTTATGACTAATGGGGTAGTTTCAATTGTCGAAAAGTGGTTTAGCTCAAATTTTGAAGAGCCTATTGAAGATATCGCAGATCGAATTTTGGTTTTATTAATTACCAATCTGAGTTCTTTATATTCAGAATTGGAATCTAAATAGCGCATGTGTCAAAAAAATACAGTTTCTCAAAAATGAAAGGGTGAATGAATAGTGGCAAAAATTTTGATAATTACCAAAAATCCGTTAGCGGAACAAGAACTGCAGCTTTCTCTTCAAAAAATCAATGATGAGGTATTTTGTACATCTAGTTTATTAGAACAGGCTGATTTTCATCCGGAAGTCATCGGCTATTTTTCTATAGCCATTTTAAGTGACACGATTTCTAGTCTGGAATTATCAAAATATCTCGCTTCTTTAAAGCAAAGAGGGTTGTTGCTGCTGAGAAAAGGAAGCAAAGATCAGTTAAAGGAGACAGACTTCGATTGGATGGTTTCGCAGATCGATGAGTGGTATACAGAGGAGACTTCAATGGAAGAATTCATTGAAAAAATCGCTGGGATGAAGGAACAAATTGGTGAGTTAAAAAGTGATGTGAACAAGATCTACAGTAAATTCATTTCTAAGCTGACAAAAAATGAAAGAAAAGTTCTTTACTTTTTATACAAGTCAAAGGGTGCTCAATTATCTAGAGAGGATCTTTGCGCTGAAATTTGGGGAAGTGGAATGAATACTTCAAATGTTTGTCAGCTCTCTTTTTTAGTTAGCTGTATACGGGAAAAAATGATTCACGTCGGATTGGACGAGAATGAATTGAAAACGTTGTGGGGCCGAGGATACCAGCTGGGGGATACGTTGGTGACGCTATTGGATAAAAATGAATTTTCCTTGAGTGTATAGTTTCGTTTATGAATTGTAAAAACTAGGTACTGTATGTGCAGGACCTTATCCTATGTTAATGACAGGGCTTTCTTCCTTCGATACAATAAATGAAAAGAACAGAAGGAGCAAGCGATGACAGAGATTGAACAGGTAATCCGAAGGTTAGCGAACCGCTATGCCGGAGTGATGATCGAAGAAGATGTCCTTACTCAGTTAGTCGAACTAGGGACCTTTGTTGATTTTGCAGCGGATGATTTGATTGTTGCGGCGGGGGATGAAGAAAATAAACTCTATTTATTGGTCAATGGTTTGATTCGCAAGTACTATTTAGATTATCAGGGGAATGATTTGACCCACCAGTTTTTGGAAGCTGGGCAAGTCTTTAGTACGCAGCATGTTGTTTTTAGTGGTCGAGTCATGTGTAATTTTGAAGCGGTGGAACCATGCAGAATGGTTTGTTTTAATTATGAATTAGTCCAGCTTCTCATGGTGAAGGAATCTGCTTTGGCTCAAATTTATATCGGAATACTGGAAGAGACGCTGCGAATCAAACTGGTTCGTGAGACGGCATTACTGACGGAAAGCGCAACAGAGCGTTACGTAAATTTGAAAAATGAGATTCCAGATATTGATCAACGTGTGAACCATGGACATATCGCCTCTTATATCGGAGTCACATCGGTTTCCTTAAGCCGTATTCGACGGACCTTGAGAGAAGAAAATTAATGAGGAGGCGGAGAATGATGTTCATAGGTATTGCTGGCGGAATTATTCTATTGGGCGGGGTTGTTCTAGCTCTTCGTCGACAAAAAGATATTGTGATTGAAGATGTTCCGGCGTTAAAAGTTACGAGCTCGGCGTTTGAGGATGGCGGAAAGATCCCTGTAAAGTATACGGGAAATGGAGAGGATGTATCGCCGGAATTACAGTTGGCTGAGTTAGATAAAGAGGCTGTTTCTCTGGTGGTGATTATGGATGATCTGGACCACCCGCTGGACGGTGTTTACAATCATTGGCTGATTTGGAATGTACCGCCAATGACTATTATTCCAGCGGAAATCCCTGAAGGTAAGCAAGTATCGGGATTAGCTGATGCGGTGCAGGGAGTCGGTTATGGAAAACATCGTTATCGTGGACCAAAGCCGCCATTTGGCAGTCATCGTTACAAGTATAATGTCTTTGTCTTGGATACAACAATGGATTTAGCCGCTTCAACGAAAAAAAGGGCGCTTTTAGAAGCGATGGAAGGTCATATTCTGCAATATGGCTATCTGATCGGTGAATATACGGCCAATAACTAAGCAGTTCTAAGGAAATGAAGTTGCATGCGCGAAGCAATTGAAGGTAAGATAAAAGCAGTATCGAATAAACTGGTAGAGGAGAGGTATCGTTGAATACAACACTTCGCTTAAAAGTGCCTCAATGGCAAGGCGGCAATAATCCAACCTACTCACTAGGCTCTGATCTGCTGACGTTTCTGGTTCCTAAAAATTTGGAGCAAAAAGAAGTCACAGTGCCTATTCCTGAGTACGAAACACCATTGGAAAAGGAAAATGGTGTAACAGCTCAACGTGTCGTTGCTGAAAATGTGGCTAGGACGATTACGATTATTCAAGAAGAAGCGCCCGATAAGATAATTACTTTGGGCGGTGATTGTTTAGTTTCGCAGGCGCCTTTTGATTATTTACATGGAAAATACGGAGATCAGTTAGGAATCATCTGGCTCGATGCGCATCCAGATATTTCAACGCCGGATATTTTCTACAATGAGCATGCGATGGTCTTAGGGAATTTGTTAAACGACGGCGATCCTGTTCTTGCTGAAAAGGTAGAGCATCCATTTGCGGCAAAAGATGTTTTGTATGTGGGTCTTCAAGAACCTACTGCCGATGAAAAAGTAATTTTGGAAAGACTAGGGATAGAATACCAAATACAAAAGCAAACGCGGATAACTCCGAATGAAATCAGAAGCTGGCTAGAAGAGCATCAATTTAGCAAAGTAGTTGTTCATTTTGATTTGGATGTGTTAGATCCTAATGAGTTTCGTTCGTTGTATTTCGCAGAACCTGGAGTGACGGATTTTCCTGCCGAGGCGGGAAAAATGTCCCTAGAAGAAGTGAAAGAAACGATGGCGGCAATCGCGGAGCAAAGTGACATCGTTGGATTGACAATTGCGGAATTATTGCCTTGGGATGCTCGGAACTTGAAGAATCTTTTGAGCGGATTTGATATATTTCGTTAAGCAAACAGGAGCTGTGACAAGAATTTTGTCACAGCTCCTTTTCCGAACAAACGGTGCGCCAGAAGTGGCTTTTTCTTCGCAAGCTACGCATACAGTTACTGCTAAGTTTCACTAAGCAGAGCTAGCATTCGGAGATAAGCCGTAATTCCTTGAAGCTGCCCACTTCTGTCACAACCTTTTATTTTTGATTCATTTGTAAAGCAATCAGGGTAGTTAATGTATCTCCGTAATAGTTGTCTTTGGCCAAACCGGAACGAAGTACCCAGGATTCGGAAGCGACAAGATTTCCATAGGCCTTCTTTTGCTGAGCGGCATATAAAACGGGAGTAGAGAATTCGCTGGAAGAATTGTTGTCTAATGGACTTCCATTGAGCGTATAGCCAGTCGCGATGGCTTCTTTTTTCAAAAAGAAGTTCATCATTTTACTTAATACTTGATTGACAGCCGGGTCGTTTGAGCTTGCAAGCCGCCATGGAATTCGACAAGCATTGGCTCCGTAATTGCCATCATTTGCGCCTGCTACCTGATCTTTTTTCGCAGGAGTGACTGTCGCTTTTTTCACCCAAGCGAAGTCCGGCATCAGCCCGGTTTTTTGTTGTTTGCTCAAATCTTCCAGTACATCGACAGAATTTGTTTTAAGGGTTTTCCAAAAATTATCTCCGCTGAATGCGGCGAAGGTATCAAAATAACTTGGGATGATATCCGAAGGACGAATCAAATCATAAAATTCAGAATCCTTCGTTGCCCAGTCGCCAACGGTTAACAATTTATTTGTTGAATTATAGTTTCGTGTTTTAATTGCCAAGAGTAATTGTTTCGCGGCGCGATTATAATCAGTCTGACTATCGGGCCATTGTTTGCTGGCTTCAATCAGAGCATAGGCGATATCCAGATCGCCATCGGTCGCATTTGTTGTTTCTTTTGTCGGCTCATCGTCACTTTTAAATGTTTGACGCCAACTCATTAACGGATTGTCTTTACTGATCTGAAAATTTTTGTAATAGCGATAAAAGTCATTAAAATCATCTTCAGAAGCCCAGCCGCGCTTGGCAGCTTGGAGGGTGATCAGCATGCCGTAGCCATGACCTTCGGAAAGAGAAATACTATTTTTTTTGCCTGGGTTTGTTTTGACAAAATTTCCTTCATCGCTTTCTTTTACATAAGCAGCTTGCCATTGTTGGTAGGTCATTTTTTCTAATCTAAGTTGATTGTCTTTTATATTAAAGAGCACTGCTGCGACATACCCAAAAAAGAGTAACACCAACAGCGGCCACATGATCGCAGGACGTCTGCGCATAATATTGCCTCCTAATCGTCAAAACGTTGTGTTTTATACCATTTGCTGCTGTCCCGTCGAAATACTTTATCGCCAATATAAGAAAAGAGGGCCACGATGGAGATGCCTATGAACAGCAAAGAATAGGTAAAATATGATGCAATGGCATAAAAGAAATTGGCGGTAGTTGCCTGACCAAATTGACTAGATAATGCCAGCTGGATCTGCAATAAGTAAATGGCGAACATCAACGCCCAGTTCACTAGCAGCAGGGCACCAATCTGCCGGTTACTTCCGCCAAAGGTAAAAATGACATCAATAGCTGGAAACCAAGTGTGCAGGATCATCGCAATCAAATTGGCGACAAACATAATATTCGATAAAATAATCGCACTGGTGAACCAAAAAAAAGTGTTGAAATAATAAATGCTTTGCAAGCGATTCCGCCAATTTGAACCGCCTAGAAAGTCTTTCAAGTTATTGACGATTACCTCATAATTTCCTTTGGCCCAGCGTTTTCGTTGCCGATAATACACATACAGGGTTTCGGGTTCTTGTTGAAACGCTTCAGCGCGGGATGCCAATGCGATCAGCTTTTTATGTTTCATGATTTTAAAACTTAATGCAGTATCTTCAGTCAACGCGCCATTGTCCCAACCGCCTAATTCGCGAATTAGTTTAGTTTGAATAATGAAGTTGGTCCCGGGAATCTGACCAATTTTAAACAGCTACCACATTCCTGTATGGATGATTCGCTGGCTGGTGACGATTTCCAGATTGATACAGCGAGTTAAAAAATTCCGTTTATAATTTCGTGTTTTGTTTCTTCCGAAAACCGCCCCGTAACGTTCAGGGTCTTCCAAAGCTCTTTGCATTAAAAAGTAAAGCGCATTTTGTTCAGGCATCGCATCCGCATCATACACACATAAATAATCTCCGTGAGCAATTTTCAACGAATCGTTTAGTACTCCGGCCTTTCCGCCAGTTCCTCTGCGATCGATTACTTTTGTTAAATAATAGCCCTCATATTCCGGTTGTTGCAGGATCGTGTGAACTCGCGCGTAAGTAGCATCATCACAGTTATCGGCAAATACTAGGATTTCCATTTTTTCTCGCGGGTAGTTCATATTTAAGATTGCTTTTACGGTATCTTGAATAACGATTTCTTCGTTGTGGGCTGGAACCACGATCGTGACAAGCGGATAGTCGGAAAGCGGGTCTAAATGATTTTTTGGCGGACGAATATTTGTAAGTAAAAAATAGACGGCACCAAATAGGATAACAAGTGTAATCAGAAGCGAAAACCAAATAGAGACAATACCGAATATCAATAAAATAGTACTAATCAATAGTCCCGCCTCCTAAAATAGCGCCAAATCCGATCCTTAATTACCAGCAGACAAAAGAATAAAACCACAGCTGCTATCAAGAATATCCCAGTAACGATCTTACTTGCCTCAAAAAAATAGATGAGAAGCTGATCCATACCTATTCTACTCTCTATAAAATATACTCATCAGTCAAATCTGCCTCAGAACGTCGCCGCACTCGACTGATCACTTGTTCCGCAGTCATCTCTGTCGAGCCCTCAATAGTGATTTCGCCAAAACGGATGACCGTATTTTGTGAATGTTCAAAGTTTTTAAATGGAAAAAGGGAGAATTGTGTCTTGGTAATCTTGTTTAATTCTTGAATAAATGCCATGCTGTCTCCCGATTGATAAATAGGCGACATGACGACAAACGTTCCATCACCCAAATAAAATTGATCTTCCTCAGGCAAACGAATATCATTCAATTCTTGTGCCAATTCCTGCAATAAGTGATCGGTCGCTTGATCATTTTGATATTTCAACTGCTCAATATAATCAACGGTGTAGAAGGAGACAATTAGTCCACGGCCAATTTTTTGATACAAATTCATTGCACACTTGAATTTTTCGTAGCGGGTTTCGAATTCTCCTCTATTATATAGACCAGTGGTTTCATCCAAAGTCGTCAGGTATTGACGCATTCTAGGTTGAAAGCTGTTTATTCGCTGATTAAATAAAACACTGTTCTTCGTAATGAGTCCTAAAACCGCAAAGATCGGGATGACAACGATCAGATAGATTTTCTCTAGTCTCGGCATAATAATGGGTGTGTAATACAGCAGATAAATTCCAGTGGTCATGACCATCATAGAAAAAACGGCGACAGTAATCGTATTGCCTAAAAAACCTACGAGTAATCCTAAAAAGGCTAATAGGGAAATAGTCACCACAGGAATAGGACCAAAACGGTCGTCTAAAATCAAATTTTGAATGAGAAAGATGGCAGCTAATACGATCGCCATCCACTCGATTCGAATTTGTCGGAAATATTTCATTTTATTGTCTCCTTATTGACTGAAGTCACTTGGCCGATCGGCTAGGTGATAATAATGAGCGATCGCTTCTATTATTCGTTCACTGGCTTTTCCATCACCATAGGGGTTGTCAGCTTTTGCCATTTTTTCATAGGCCGAAGAATCCTCAAACAGTTCTTTGATGGTTGTGTAAACGGTTTGGGTATCTGTTCCGACCCAAGCGCAATGTGCCTGCGGCAACGCCTTCTGGTCGTTCTGTCTGATCACGCAGAACTAATACTGGAACTCCCAAGGAAGGGGCTTCCTCCTGAACACCGCCTGAGTCTGTTAGAATCAAATAACTTTGTTTGGCATAATTATGGAAATCAACCACGTCTAACGGTTCGATCAAAGAAATATTCGTTAATGAGCTTAATAGTTCCTGAGCGGTTTTTCGAACGATTGGATTTTTGTGCATTGGGAAAATAAATTGTGTATCTTGATAGTCCTTCGCAGCTTTCTTGATAGCCTTAAAAACGTTAGACATAGGTACACCCAAATTTTCGCGACGATGCATCGTTACTAAGACGATTCTTTTTTTGTTTTTTGAAATGTCTTCAGGAATTTTATAGTTTTCGTCCAGGGTATTTTTCATGGCATCGATCGCCGTATTTCCAGTGACATAAATATGTGTTTCAGAATGATTCTCTTTGAGCAAATTTTCTTTGCTTTTGTTTGTCGGTGCAAAATATAAATCCGTTAGATCATCTGTTAGCTGACGATTCATTTCTTCTGGGAAGGGTGCGTATTTATCCCAAGTCCGTAACCCCGCTTCGACATGTCCGATTGCAATTTGTTGGTAAAAGGCACTCAGAGCTGCTGAGAAGGTAGTGGTAGTGTCGCCATGAACCAGCAAGATGTCAGGTCTGTCCTTTATAAGAATGGCCGTAAGTTTTTCCAATACTCGACTAGTGATTTCTCCTAATGTTTGTCCTTGATGCATGATATTCAGATCATAGTCAGGGACAATTGAGAAAGAACGCAATACTTGATCGAGCATTTCTCTATGTTGGCCGGTAACTAACACTTTAGTTTCAAAACGTTCATCCGAAAGTAGTTTTTTTGCTAAGGGAGCCATTTTGATGGCTTCCGGTCGCGTTCCGAAAACTAAAAAGACTTTTTTTCTCATTGTATTTCTCCTCAGAAATTTAAAATAAATTATAAATAATAGCAGTTATCGCAAAATCTAAATCAGTATACCATCTAAGGTGTTTATTTAAAATTAATATACTGTTTATTAAATTAACGATTGATTACTATATAAAAAATATAAGTATATTTATATTAATAGTTGCAAAGAAACGTAATGGATTTTATGAAAAAGAGTTAGGATAATCAAACGAGTGAACGACAAAAAAACACATGGAAAGAGTTTAGCCTCCACGTGTATCTAAGAAGCTGTCTTCATGAATTTAAAAACGCTTGATAATTACCGATATAAAAGCAAGTCGTATGAAGTTTTCGGCAGAAAAAAGGCTTAATTCATAGTCTTTTGACAGTCTTCTACAGTTA